>ERZ778513.459-NODE-459-length-33757-cov-13.695330_pt1 | contig 33757 bp, 34 predicted proteins | sample MGYA00510345_ERZ778513 | MGnify/ENA primary metagenome ERZ778513 (study PRJEB29527, sample SAMN07138966) | mouse gut metagenome | material: feces | host: mouse | place: China:Nanjing | collected 2016-01-25 ... | reverse complement strand
TGTATGCGTGTCCTATTGAATTGTTTTGGCTTTTTCAAGCCTGCAACTATCATAACTGAAAAGGGAAGATTTTCAGAGTGCCAGATTGCACTATTTGTAGCTGATATATGCCACCTTGACTATTAAGCTGAAAACAAAAAAAGACCAGACTCCAGATATAATCTGTTGTCTGATCCCTCTTTATATTAAATCATACTCAATCCGATGTAATCAGCAATTACACTGTGGAAATATTGCTTTAAGATTCTTCTATCGTTCCAAATCTTACGGCTTTCCTTAAATAAGGTCCAAGCCTAAAGTATCTCGTCACAGCCTCAAACTATGTATAAAATACCTATATGCTGCTACGAAATTCCTACATATCCAAAAATCCTAAAAATTTTTTCCACTCCATGTATCCCTTCAAATCTCCATAACTGTATTTCGACTGCATAATATCTTTTACAATTTTTACCCAGTCTGTTTTCTCTGAAAAATTCCATGAAGCAGAATTTCTCTGTTCTGCATTTTTTACGGCTTTCGCAACTGCGGCTTTCAGAACTGTATCTTCAAAGCTGCCTTTTCCGCTTTCTTTCAAATTTGCAGTGTACGCATACATTTCAGCCGTATCGCAATTTTTCGGATCTACCTTCGACACATCCACCATCCGTTCAGTTACATTTCCCGACTTATCCCATATCTTCACCTTATATACAGGGTTTTCCAAGTCAAAGTCCTGTGTTTTATAAACGGAAATAGATGATCCGGTCACTACCTCTGCACCGGAAAACACCGTAATGTCACCTGTTTCCTTATCAGCACCATGCAGAGTGGCTGTCGCCTGTCCTGATGCTTGTACTGCTTCTGCCGCCTGTTTTGCAAAGCTTTCTCCTGCTACATTTTGTTCCTTCTTCCTTGTTTCATAACCTGTTATCGGGTATCCTGTTGCTCCTATTCCATTAACACTCATTTCCAAGTCCTCCAATTGTCATTAATATAGTATTAAAAATAGGGAATGGCTATTCTGTTTTTATGGTACGTTAAAAGTAACCTGTCTGTTTACTGTATTCCACGGTCTGTTATATGAAGTGCCACTATATCTAAATGTATGTGAACCACTTGATAACACGCCACAGTCAAATATGTATATGAAGCCCGTTACAACAGGTGATCCAACAGGTGTTGAGTCGTAAAGTTCTACCTTTGTCCCGTCAATATACCCATATGCATATCCATATCCTACAACTTCTACAACTGCATACACTCTGCCAGTGTCCGTATCCTGCAAAATATCGGTTATGGTTGCACTCGTAATTGGAGCTGCAGGTTCTCTAGGCTCAATACCGGCTTCACCAGCCATTTCCGAAACATACTTCTGGATATCACTTACTTCTGTTACAGACATTTCGGGTTCTGCCGCAAATGCTACCGTTGAAAAAACCATACATAATGCAAGAACTAATGTAATTAATCTTGAGATTTTTTTCATGATACTTCCTCCTATTCTAATGATTTAATATATGCCATTCCCTACTCTACATAAAATTGTACAACCTAACAGAAAATGTTCAATAGGTCTTGCAGAAAGTGAACTGTTTTTGCAGAAAATGGCACATCGCAAAACTATTCATAAAAAGATATAGGAATATCCTATACACCTTTCTTAATTATAACCTAAATCCTTTATCAAAATAAAAAAGACCAAACTAAATCATTTTTCTCAAGTCTGGTCTTTAAATATTACTAATATTTGTGTCTAAGTATTCAAGGATTATTTATCAAATCATACCTTTTTCCATAACAACATATTATCCACAAACTCTGTTACCAACTTACCAGAATTTTTAAGCCATGAAAGATACGACCTTATTGTACTTCCTAATAGTGCATACTGCTCATAATTCATCACGAGATTGTGCTGCGTGAAAACCTGCTGCAAAATTATTTCAAAGTTCATTGGCTTTTCGCATAATGCAATAAGAAATTCTGCATTTTCATAAACCTTAGATATATTATATTGCACTAGCTCTTGTATATCCTCTGTTGGCTTTGCATGAGCCGGAACGAACATCTTTGCCTGCATCTTTCCTACCTGCTCCAAAGTATGCAGATATGCCTCTACATCATATATAAATGTGAATTTATACTTATCCAATGTTTCCTTACTGTTTAGACAATCTGCTATAAAAGCTACTCCGTCTGGTGTCCTGATTCCGATCATATCAAAGAAATGTCCCGGCAAATCTATCACAGACAAACTTTTGGGAAAATCGGCATCACAGATTTCCGTAACCTCACTTGGCTTCGCCATAAGGAATTTATGTTGCAGTTCTTTAAGCGGATAACCGCCGAACAAAAAAGAGGGTTCTAAAACAGGGTATCGTGTAAAAGCTGCCTCTATACCCCGGCTAAATATTTTGCAACCCGTCTGTTTTTGCAAATACTGATTTCCACCAATATGATCTGCATTGGAATGTGTGTTTATAATGGCTTTTAGTGTCCAGCCATTTGTATCTAAAATCTGTCTTATTTTCCTTCCAGCGTCCTTGTCGTTACCGCTGTCAATCAGGTACGCCTCTGTTCCATTTTCCACATAAACACCTATTCTTGCCGGAGACTCAATATAATAACTTTGCTCTCCTACCTTTATCAACTCATACATTTTCATTTACTCCTCTTGATATTTTCTGCTCTAAGGCTATGAGGGTATCTCTTTCTAATTCCAAAGGCATTGATCCAACATTGTCATACACAGTGCAGCAATCACACGCTTTCACACCTGTACCTGTAAGATTTTTCATCTTGACCGCACATAATGTCCTGCAATCATCTTTCCTGTCATAGTTTTTGCTACCAACCCATGTAGCTAATAAGCACTTATCTCTAATATCATCTGCAATTTCAGCACCGACGCAACGCCCAGGACACTCCTGAACCGTCCCCGACAGTCTTATATACATACCATTGTGCATCTGCTGGCATTTTGCCGCCCCTGCATAACCGGAAATCCCTTCTTTCTTCAATGTGTCTAAATCAGTTATTCCCATATTAACAGCCGACATATAAATATCTGAATAGAAATCAGACAGCCATTTAACATTTAACATATCTTTCTTCCCTTGTCATAATATTACTCTCATCATACCGGGAAATCAATTCTTTATTTGTTTCAAATTGTCCCAAAAGCCATTCCAGCTCATCGGTTCCTTTGCCACTGACCATAGTAGGAATCGTAATTACTGTTATATTCCTATGCATAGCCCATTCATACATAACCACTGTTTCATCGCTGACTTCTGGCGTAACCGGGGCAGCAACAAGCGCTAATCTTTTTCCCTTTGCAGGATCATTGAAACCATATTTTACAAGCAGTTTTAACACATAATCCCTTTTTTCCGTATAGCTTGTTATTCCACCGTCTTTTCCGCATCCAACCATACGATCCTGAATTTCCGGCACGAATGAATTTCCACCCAGTAAGATACTTACATTGTCATATTCAGACAGTCTACGGACTAATTCTTCTGCTGTTTCAATTCCATCATACCCACAGTCTTTGGCAATTTTATCATCGCCTAATGCTGTTCCTTTCGTAAAAATACCTATTTTAATATCCATTTGCCGCAGATCATCTAAGATGCCAAACAAATCGGGAATCTTAAAAATCTCTCCGATACCAAGAAACTTAACAGACTCCAGTCCTATTTTTTTAGCCTCTGACAAGATCTGTTTCATATCAGCCCATTTTAACAGCTTGTGTCCGTCAAGAATTTTTCTTACATAAAAATCATCTTCCTGATTAAAGCAATGCGGACAACGCTGTGTGCAGGTAGTTCGGTACATTCCTGCAAACTCTCTTTTCAATGCATCCATGTCAATTACATCATTCTGCCCTCTAAATTCACCTTGTTCAAAACGCTTTTTCAATGTATTTATTGCATCAATCGCATTATCTGACGCTAATTCAATATCTAACGTTCTTAAACGCTTTACCTTGTATACATTGCCGAAAATGTGACAGACCTTATCCAGCAGACCACATTCTTTCAGTTCAGCCACCTCACTGTCTGTCAACTGTACATTTATGTACTTTGTATCTTCATAATCCACAAATGACCAACCATTTACATCAACATGAAAATCTTTAGGAAATACCTGATAAATTTCCGGTATCTCCAAATCCATCAATCTTTTAAATACTCGTCTTTCTTTAAATTGGTAATCATACAAATTTCTGCCCCTTTCGTGTTTTCTATATATTTTTATTTACATAGTACATTACCTCAAATCTCACACTAGCATTTTTAAACTATAACAATGTTTTTGTTGGCTTGGGATTTTGAAATGTCCATGTTTCCCAATATAGCACCTTATAAAACAGAATCAATACCTGTTGCAGAAAATGGGTTCTTTGAGCAGAAAACGGATATACAAGAAAATTTCCCCCCTATGATAAAACTGCTCTCTTTGAATTATTTTACCCCTAATATTCCTCTACCCATCTTATTGCAACCTCCCTTGATAAACCGAAATTAATTCCTCCGGGCTTGGCAACCTCCCTATTCCAAACAGGCTATCCCACTTACATCTTGTTTCATTGTTCATAAAACCAATCAATATAGCTTTTTCCATTTCCTTCCTAATCTCACTTTCGCTTTTTCTCTCTCTTCTGGCAATTTTTTTAATCACATCTTTGGCAGCTCTTTCACTCATGATCTTCTCCTTTTAGGTACTATAACTTCTTATCGTTAATTTCTTACAACTGATATGTTAATTCTAACTAATGTATACTGATTTAGTAAACTATTTTGTGTCTACATATTATAACATTACTCGACAAGGTAATAAATTGAACCAAAACGGAAGTATTAAAATTCACTTAGGTCAGCTACTTGAAGCATCTGGTCTAAGCAAAAACAAATTCTGTCAGAAAGCAGAAATTCAACGCTCTCAACTAAACGGGTATATCAACAATACCATTACACGATTGGATACAGATGTACTTGTGCGGATATGCCGAACATTGGATTGCTCTATTGCAGATTTGCTAGAGTATATCCCTCCAGATCTTCATTAAAAGAAACGACGGCTTTGATTTTTCAAAAGCCGCCGTATAAAAATCAGTGTATAAAAGTGTCTTTGTTTTGATATTGTTCCACACACGATAAAGACTTTGAATTATTTGCTCATATCTATAACAAAAATAATTTCATTAATTAATTTGTATATGCCCTTTCATCCATACGCTCCCAATGAACTTTTTCTTTGTTGATAATAATTGTAATATGCTCAGTACTATACGCTGCCGCAATTTTCTCCAGCTCCTTCACTATATCGTTCTCACTCATTCTCAATGCGCTTTCAACGTCTGTACTGTTCCAAAATGCTTGTACAGCGTTTATCATGCCCTCAATTTGACAGTCACGTTCACCGATTGTAACCGTTTCCGCTTCTGAAATATTGTAAGAAAATTGATAATATAAACTACACCTTGCCACATTACTACTTCCATTAGTGAATTTTTCTGAAAGGTATTCGCCATAATAAGGATTATCCGGTTCTGTCCCAGTGTAGATACTCTGAATTGTTTTTCCGTTTTCCATGCCGGACAGGAGTACCGTCAATTTTATAAAGGAAAGTTCCTCCTCAGTCAAAGTGACCGAAAAATCATTCCATTTAGTATCTTCATCAATTCTTTCAGCTCTTTCTCGGTTCTCATTTACCCATGTCAGCAAAGCGTTGTTAAAATCAGCAATCGACATATCCTGATAATTTGGGGATTTCAATACCAACAGCGATTGATAATCTTCTTCTGTTCCGTTGGGATATTGACGGGTTTCCTGTTCGTCATTGCCTTGCGTCTGCTCATTTTCTTTGTCTATGCCCTGTATGGGAGCCGGAAAATATGCGTATTCAATGGAGATTTCCATTTTTTCTGTTTTTAATTGTTTAATTAGATTATCCGTATCACTTTGAATGTCAGCCAATATGGAATTAGTATTCTGCAATTCCTCAACTGTCTTATCGCCTAATATATCCTGCATACCCTTTATTACATTTAAGCGGGCAGCATTGTATTCCCGGATAGTAAGCGTGTCAGCGTCTAAAATAGTTAAGGAAAATGAATATTCCAACCTTGTGTTATCTGCTGTATTAGAAGTCCTCACTTCCTCACTGAAATTTTGGGTTTCCCATTCATCTCCTGCAAGTGGCAGCACATAAAACAAGAATGAAGCTGTTCCGTCGGTATCTTTCACCCCATAGAGAATTTGGCTTTTCCAAAACCTTTCTAACAAATCTCTGTATTCTGCCGTATCTGTCAACTTTGCAATATGGTTTCGATAATCTGAAACAGTCATATCCTCATAACCGTCTAATTGCAAAGCCAACAATTTTTGGTATTCCTCTTTACTAAAGGAATTGTCCGGCATTTCCCCCGGTTCCGAAGCAGCGATAGGGGAATTGGTGATCGATACGTTGCTCTGTTCCGGCGAACTGTTTCGCCCTGCACACCCTGTAAACACACTCATAGTAAAAAGGGTTGCAAGAATGATTGTTAAATATTTCTTCATAGTAGAAGCTCCTTTCTGTTACCCTTTCCGGGTACAGTTAAAGAATACTGCCCTAACTTGAATCTATTTTGAATTGAATATGTTTTTTATGTGGAGATAGAAAAGGCGGCAAGCTGAAAAAGCTCGTCGCCTTTGAGATATTACCTAAAACTGTGTTGAAACAATGACGCCTTGCAAGGTATTAGCAACTTCAATTTTTGCTTCATGCAAGTTAAGAATGGTTTTTACAATATACAGTCCTAAACCTGTGCCGCCAGTTTGCCGATTTCGCGACTGGTCTACCCTATAAAAAGGTTCAAACAGTTTGGAAATGGCTTCGTCGGGGATATGTGCGCCTGTATTTTCAATCGTCAAATTTGCTTTTTCATTTTTTTTCCATAACTTCACGATTATTTGATTTCCGGCTTCTGAATACGCCGCCGCATTTCCCAAAATATTATCCAATGCTTTTTGTAGCAGTTGCATATCGCCTGATATAAAAACTTCCGGGGATATGGATTGTTCAACCGTCAAATCCTTTTGCATAAATAAATCTTCAAATGCTGTAAGGCGGTCATTTATGAGATTGCTAAGATTAAGATTGCTTTTTTTGCAAGTATAACCCGGAGTATCTAATCTGGATATTGTTAAAAGCTCCTGTACCATTTTCCCTAAAGTGTCTGTAATTTCCAAGGATTGAGCAAGATATGTTTCCCGGTCTTTATAGCGTCCTACTTGATAAAGCATACCTTGAAGCTGCCCTTTAATAATAGTAATAGGTGTTTTTAATTCATGGGAAGCTGCCGCAAAAAACTCTACCCGTTGTTTTTCAAGCCGTCTTTCCATGTCAATATCAGCTTGTAACTTTTGATTGGCTTCCTGCAAATCTGAAAGAGCAGCCGCCAGTTTCTTTGATAAGTCATTTAAGCTATGAGAAAGCACCCCTATTTCGTCTGTACGGTTAGTAGGGCATAAACCGCTAAAATTCATATCAGCCATTTGCTTTGATAATTTGCTTATCTTTTTAATTGGCTTTGTCATATACCAAGTATAGAAAAAAGCTGCGATTACAGATACCAATAAAATAGTAACACTCAATATAGGCAGCGTTTTTTGAAGTGCTAAAACCACTTGACTTTCTTTATTAGTGTTTTTAGCAAGCAATAAAATATATGTTTCTGTGCTGTCTACAAACGATATTTCATATTCTCCTGTCGTATCTGTGCTTTTATAATCATCAATTTTATTTCCAGTAAATTTATTTATGTCCGGCAGGGCTATTTCTTTGCCAGAGTTTTGGAATAGGTGAAAAGCAAACTCATTATCATACTGCCTTGTAAGAATATCATTATACCCTTGAATAAAATATTGTACTTCCTCTTTAGGAATATGAGATAATTCCTCTGATAGCATATCAGCCAATTCTTCCACTTCCGCTAAATCATGTGAATAAATATATGGGGCAAAGTGGGATATACACAAATATGTTACAGAGCAACAAGCCACCATAAGTATTGATGTAATCAAAAAAACTTTGACCGACAATTTACTTTTAATCTTCTTTATCAATTCTATATCCCACCCCTCTAATCGTTTCTATGTAGTCAGCAGCACCAAGTTTTTTCCGTAAGTTCTTTATGTGTGTGTCAACAATCCGTTCTTCTCCGAAAAACTCATACTTCCAAAGTGTCTGTAACAGATTTTGCCGCGTTAAAATTCTGCCTTTGTGTATCAGCAGTTCCCGCAGTATTTCAAACTCGCGGGGCGTTAAATCAATGCTTTCTTCCTTTGTATAAACCTTGTACCCCTCTAAATCCAGTGTTAAATCCTTATAGCTCATGGTCTGCGGAATATCATTCTGCTTTGTTGAACGGCGTAGGACAGCGGCGATTTTCCGCAACAGTACAGGCATAGAAAACGGCTTTGTGATATAATCGTCAGCTTGCAAGTCCAAGCCTTTAAGCTGGTTCCCCTCGTCGTCTAATGCCGTAAGCATGATAATAGGCACATCTGATTTTTGCCGGATAACTTCGCAAACGCCAAAACCGTCAATTTTGGGAAGCATAATATCAAGCAATATCAAATCAAAGCTCTGTTCGGAATACTTTGCAAGGGCTTCCACACCGTCAGAAGCCAATACAACACTATATCCGGCTTCCTGTATAAAATCATGCAGTAAAGCCTGTATAGATAAATCGTCCTCAACAATTAAAATTTTATTCATAGCGCACCTCCTAATCGTAAATGTAACATAGTAATTTGAATCTATTGTGTAGATTTAAATTTTTTATATCTTTTATCAATTTTTCCACACTAACACAGCATTTTCAAAATAACTACGCTTTAAAAATGCAGTATTTATCAGCTTTTCTAAATGAAATATAGTCCAGTTGATTAGCAAACGTTATACTAAGTATGTATTTTTTACATAGATTCCGAACTTATAATTCCCAAATTTCATATGTTCTCAATATTTTATAACGGAAATAGATACTTCAGCACTTTCGCTCATCTCTTACTAAAGTTTTATCAACTTTAATTATATGTAGTCAAACAATTAAAAACAAGCAACAAAGTTAAAAAATATACAACGCATTATGTATTAACAGAATTTGTAAAATCATCTATACTGATATAGAAAAATTTTATTTTAAATTTATGTAGAATGATCCCCAAAGCAGATATATCGTTACTACCATTTATTTTTACACAAAGAAATAGAGAAGACTATATTACTATAGCCTTCTCCTCTCCGATTGACACACTGATCAGCTCTTACTTACCGCCTGCATTTGTGTTCTTGCATGATCCTGCACAATCACCATAGCATCCCTTGTAGCAACCACCTTTACAATAGCCTGTACAGCTACCATAACACGTGGAGCAACCCAAAGGCTGAGCAACACCTGCTCCTGCACTGATTTTAGGTTCGTAATTCATAAAGCACTTCTCCTTCCTATAATAATATTTATTAGATATCCCAATATATGGATACTAATATCACATTAATATAACTTCTGGTTTAGACATTTTGGAAAAGAGATTTCACTAATGGACAATTTTCAATCAGATAACCCCAATTTCCTTGATCCACTATACGTCCCTGATCCAGCACAAAAATTTTATCACTATTTTGAACTGCATGAACTCTATGACTAACTGAAATAACAACACTATTTTTTCCTAAATCTTTTAACGTATTGACTAGATTTTTCTCAGAATTTCCATCCAGATCAGATGTTATTTCATCAAACAGCATAATAGGGGCTGGGTGTAAAATTGCTCTAACAAAATTGAACTTTTGTTTCATTCCACTTGAAAATAATAATGTATCCGGCTCCAAAATTGTTTCAAACTTATCAGGAAGCTGTTGTATAAAATCTAATAATCCAACTTTACGACACGCCTCTTTTACCTCTCCCATTGATTTCTCATTATACAGTCGCATATTTTCAAAAATTGTATCATGAATGAAAAAAGTTTCTTTTTCAATATATGTAAAATGACTTCTTATATAATCAGTGGTTAAATCATTATAGTTTTGGGCAAAAATGGAAACTTCACCACTATCACTCTTGTATAATCCCATTAAAATTTTGAATATTGTAGTTTTTCCCGAACCATTTTCTCCTACAATTGAATAAAACCCTTTTTCATATATTGCCAAATCCAAACCTTGTAATACCACTTGTTCATCATACGAGAAATAGACTTTATCCATCTTTACTAAAGTATTTCTTATATCAATACTACTTATTACGCTTCCATAATCATCAACTGGTGCGTTTTGTAAATCTTCCAATCTTTCCATTGCAACAAGTACAGGTTGAACATCAAAATTTATTTTCTGCAAAGTCTTTACTCCTGTAAATAATCTTGATACATAAATATTGAAAGACATAAGAAGTCCCAACGATAAACTATCTCCTAATATTAATTTCGATGCAATAAATAGCAAAATTATGGAAAAAATATTTTCTGTAACTCCATTTACTATGTCTATTATTGAATTTAATTTATTTCTTTTTTTATTTGCAACATATGACGCATCCATTAAATTAGAAAATAAATTACTCATTTTATTTTCAAGTTGAAATGCCTTATAAGACAAAACTCCTCTTACACTGCTTGTCAACATAGAATAATATCTATCATCCAATGTTTTAACTCTTCTATAATATTCTTTTACCTTATTTTTAAAAAGATAGTAAGAGAAAATATAGATTGGTAAAATTAACATTGCAACAAACGCCATATTTACATTAATATAAAAAATTAATGTTATAGGAATGACAAGATTTAGTATTAGGTATATAAATGTTGAAATAATTTCTATGTTATAATTAACAATAACACCAATATCAGAGGTCAAATTGGATATAAATATTCCCAAATCATGCTTGCTTAAGTATGCCATTTGCGTCATTAGAAACTTTTTATAATATTTCTTTTGATATGCAATTACTATTTTGTCACCAATAATTGAAGCACAATATGTTTCCAATATAGACAAAATAATTATTGCAACCGAAATAACTCCAAAAGAAAGTATAAATAAATGTATTTTATCTATATTTTTATCAGCTATTGCATCTATCATTTTTCCATACACAATAGGGGATATGTTGCTTAATACAATACCCAAACAAATAAATCCCAAAAAAGGAACAAATAACCACTTGAATCCTTTGACATAAGAAAGTGAATCAATTAAAACCTTACATTTTTTTTTCAAACCACTACCTCTTCGTTCGTATTTGGAACTAACGATACTTTCTTAGTTGAAAATTCCAAATTAAAAATATATCCCGGCACTTCTTCAATTCCATACTTTTCCGATACAGCCTGCCATAAATTATTGTACTGTTCCTCTACATTGCGATAATCCTCAATAAACTTATTATATAAGCTCTGATTGTACACTAACGGATTATTCTCGCAAACAAAAACCAGACTGCGTAATGCATTTCTTTTTTCATTTACTGTTTTAAACTCTGCCACTTCTGAATCAGATAAATATACATCTCTCATTGTCATTTTCCTCCAATTTAATTATTCGTAATATGAAATCCAATATCACACTTATTTATGCTTTCGTATTTTTCAAAAACACTAGTGTATTCCAACTTTTCTATTTCTCTAAGTCGGATATTCGGACAATTTTCTTCTATCATTTTTCGAAATATTACAGAATTATTATATTCAACCAGCGACGGATAGCACTTATAAGAAGGTGGAACATTAACCTCTCCTGTTCCTTCTGCATTGGTAATAGAACATCTGACACAATGCCGTGCATCACACAAATTACACAATGGGGAATACTCTAAGGTATGCAGCCTTTGATTTTTCACCAATAATTTCCCCGCACGTTCTTCAATTAAATCAATCCCTTTTATATAATAAAAAGGACAAACATAATACTTACCATCTGCACCAATTGTAAAATCCCTTACTCCTGCCCCACATGCGTCTTGTTTTTCCGCAAAAAATATATCTGTAATCTTGTTAAATTCTTTTGGTGCTATTATGTTTTCTACCCAGCAACTAACAAGGTACTTGTTAATTCTCATCAACTCATTCTCATATAGTTTCAAACTCTCCGAATTAGCGCTTCCCTGCATGTTAAGGTTAATCCTATTTGTATGAGCAAATACTTTGATAGCATATTCCGAAAGCTTACTTACATCTTCCCATGACAAATTTAATACTACATACGGCAAATCATCATGTAACAATTCTATTGTATGCCTATCAACAATATACATCACATCTCGATAGTTCTTGGTCTGCTCATAGAATTTTAAAGAAACGATATGTGAAATTCTATATTCATTTCCAAAATAGAATAAATCATGATTTAACTCGTCTACAGGATGTAAAAAAACAGGTGAAAAAAAATGCTCCAAACAGTAATCCAATCCTTTTTTTATCATATCTGCGGACATTCTTGTAATTGTGTTATCAGCAATTCTATTTGGATATTCACAAAAATCAACAAAATTACTCCCTAATGTAAAATACATTTTTTTGAGATATTTTCTGTTGGTACTCCGCTCAATGCCCTTTCTATTATATAACAAATTAAAAAAATAATGGTTCGCACGTACTCTTGCTTTATGCATTCTACATATATATTTTGAACGCTGAAAGTTGGTCGCTGTATCCGCAGAATCATAGCTTTGCCCCTGACAAAAGCTGCATCCCATCGCAATTTCACAATTTAAGCATTCTTCATCACATTGTGTCGGATAAGTCGCCACACGAAATGGTAATACTTTGTCAAAATCAATACCTGTTTCTACGTTGCCAATTACTACCTCGTGCTTATCACTCTCTAATGAGTAATCTTTATACCTTAAACACGGATATATCTTTCCAGATGGACCTACTGCGATCATTCTTCCCGCTCCGCACGATGAATGTAATTTTATCTCTTCACTTAACGGCTCCCCTATATTCTCATCAAATAAAGAAACTTTATAGTCTCTATATAACTCATTGTCAACAATTTCTTCCGCCAAACGTTTTAACTGATCTTCAAATATCTTATCGTCTCCTTCTTCCCACACATCTTCATAAACCACGTTGGCACTAATATCTTTTATGCCTAACTTCCAAAGATGCAAAATACTTTCTTTCAGCAAAGGCAAATCTTCATGAGCAAAGGTCACTTTTGTTGTTTCATAAAACTGTTCCAAGTACAAAGGGATATTTTTGACAATAATATCATATGAGCCAGAACCATCCGGAAACACTCTTTGCAGATCATGCTTTTCCTTGGTTCCATCTATAGTTATTGTTACTGATAATTTGTCATGATTTTTTTTGATAAAATGCTGTACTGATTCCTGGGCATAATTTACACCATTTGTTGTTATATTTATCCTATAATTCCAATACCAATCAGAACCTACTTCATAAGCTTTTATTTTGTAATAATCTACAATTTTGTCAATTAGGTCAACTTCAAGAAAAGGCTCTCCACCAATAAACCCCAAAATAACACCCTCGCTTTGTTGAAACCTTCCCGAAAAAATATAATCAATAAATTTTTTTGCAATTTCAAATTCCATAACATGGTTTGCTTTTTTATGACAAATATAGCAATACTTGCATCGCAAATTGCAGTCCTCAGTTACAATAAAGTCTATAGTTTGAGCGTTGCCATTTCCCCATTCATCTTCTATATTTTTATTTGTATATTTGTTTTTTTCCATACCATTTCTCCTTTTCCATTTTAAAGCAATTATACTCTTTTCGTTACCAATATTCGTTTTATGTTGAAAAAGCGAATTTGTATGTAATTTTTGCTCTAAAGTTTATATATAAACAATACTAAAGAATGTCATATTCCTAATACCATTTGTGCATTTTCGCATTCTTCATATAGGTCGTTTACTGTATATTTCAAATTCAATACAACGGAAATGAATTGAACTAATTCAAAATAATATATGCAAAATGTCTTTTCTCAAAAATACTGCCACATATGTAAGTTATCTCACACATATGGCTGTATTTTCCGCCTTACACCAGCTTTCCCTATTTGCAGACTTTTTTAAGTCCTGCCGGCTGCTTGGGTTGATGCAAGCAGTACATACATCTGCTATCTGTCGCTAACTTCACAGAATTACGAGCTACTTTTTCCAAAATTGTAGCTGTAATATTTTTCTTTCTATTGCCTGACATATAATACACCTCCAATTTCTTTTTAGAATAGTATACCTTATTTTGTATGTGTTTTCTTTTTTCATGTTGAAATTCCGATACAGCATGTAATTTTTCCCGCAAACATATTCTGTTTAAATAAATCGATTATTTTTCCTTTTACCGCTATATGAGTATTTTATTTACTCACTCATGTTGTTAGCTTATTTTGTCGAATTGTGTAAAAATATTATCAGAAAGGAAGTTATAAACATGGTAAAAAATCGTATTCGTGAACTACGCAAGAGCATGAGCATATCACAAGAAGCCCTTGCAGAAGTAATTCACACTACTCAACAGGCAGTAAGCAGAATGGAAAATCACGCTTATGATATTCCTTCTGAGTCACTTATAGAAATGGCAAAGTACTTTAATGTTACTGCTGACTACATACTCGGAGTTTCTGATACAAAGCGTGATTACAATGGACAATACCGCATGAATCAGGAAATGGATAAGTGTTATGATATTGTCCAGCGTTATCAAAGATTATCTGAAACCAACAAAAAAACACTTCGCTGTATCCTTGAGCGCTTAGAGCAGGCTCAAAGGGAGAGCGAGGAAGCATCTGCAAAGGAAGTGAATAAAAATGCTGAGGATAGCACTCTGTGACGATGACTCAAAATTTACCGGGGAGCTTGAAACTCTGGTAATTGAGGAAAGCCGAAAATTAGGAATCCGCGCGGAAACAGAAGTATTCTCTGATGGTAAAACCCTTTTGAAAAGTATTCAGAGCGGTGATCATTATGAACTTATATTCATTGACATAGAAATGGAGCAGGTTGACGGAATAACAGCAGCACGGCAGATCCGTGAGATAGACCGGACTGTACTGTTGATCTATGTATCCGGTTATGACGAATATTTACAGGAGTTATTTGAAGTTGAACCATTCCGTTTTCTCTCAAAACCTTTAAACCACGAAAAATTTGTTCGTTACTTCAGGGATTCATATAACCGCATTAATGAAACGGAAGTATTTTACCAGTTTACGTTCAACAAGGAAATCAGACGGGTATCCGTAAAGGATATTGTTTATTTTGAAAGCAACAACAGAATTGTAAATATCCATTTTAAAGATGGCTCCTGCGAGTATTTTTATGGAAAACTGAACAATGTTGAAAAGGAACTGGCAGCAAGCAGGCAGTATTTTTTGCGTATACACCAGTCCTTCTTAGTAAACTATGATTATGTCAAAAAAATTAATTTCTTCAATATGACCATCCGTTTTATGGAAAAAGAGCTTGAACTGAAAATCAGCGAGGATCGGCAGAAAGAAGTGCGTCAGCAGCTTTGCAGAATTGCAGGTGGAAAGGCGGTAATAGAATGAGTAAATATCTCATTGTACTGTCTGAACTTTTTCTGGCACTACTTCATCTTCTTATTATACAGAAATATTTGAAAACATTTTTAGGACCAGAAAAGAAAACCCTAAAAAGCTACATAGAATGGAGCATATATTATATATTTCTGTTGATAAGCAATATTAGCGTTAATCTTCCACCACATCTGCTATTGTCGGGAAATGTCCTGCTAATATTTATAATCAGTTCATCTCCCCATAAGAAAAGCATTATGCAGCGCAGTATATTTTCCCTGCTGATATGCACGGCATGGATGCTGGTGGAAGTTATTGTTATGATGATACTTAATACTGTCAGATTTGATGCCGGAATACTCAAAGACGCCGGGAGCTTCATATCCAAAATGTGTATGCTTCTCTTGTCAGTTATCATAAGCCACTACATCAAGGACAATCATTATTCTGAAATACCGCTGAAATATTTTTTAATTATTCTTCTGATTCCTGTTGGCAGTATTTATATCATGCACCACATATTCCTTATTGCGTCTGCACACAGCGAGTTTGCCATGTTTTCTGTCACAGCCAGTTTTCTTCTGCTTGTTGTAAACTATATGACTTTTGAAGTCTATGACTGGATCAGCCGGGACGCTGAACTGCGGGAACAAAACCGTCTGTATGCACAGCAACTGGAGCTTTGCAGCCAGCAGGCAGAAGAACGGGAAAGCCTTTATCTTGAAATCCGCAGAATACGGCATGATCTGAAAAAGCATCTCACAATACTTCTTGAAATGGTTCGGATCGGACAGATAAATGAAACAGAGGAATACATATCACAACTGTTAGATGATGGCATCGGGGACCGACCAGAGGAAGTTTCCCGCAGTGGTAATATAGTAGTCGATTCCCTGATAAACAACACCTATGCTTTAGCGCAGAAGTATAATATCCATTTCAATATCAATGTTCTTGTCCCCGCAACCCTTCCATTTGAAAGCGGACACTTAGCCATTATCTTAGGAAATTTAATGGAAAACGCCCTTGAAGCCTGCCGGGAGATAAAAGAGGGCAATAGATTTATAAACCTTGATATTTCTTATGTGAAGGAAGTTTTTCAGTTAAGCATAAGAAATAATTATCAGAAAAAACGCAAAAAGGACAATATCGGTCACTATCTCACTACCAAAGACGATAACATCTACCACGGTCTTGGTCTTTCATCTATAAACCATGCTGTTGCATATTATCAGGGACAGGTGGAAATTGTAGATAATGACAACGAATTTCAGGTCATAGTGGTTATGTATGGTTCGTATTCCGAAAGCGGCTGATAGAGAACACATCTTTTTATGTCAAAGGGAGCTGTCATGGAACATTTAGCAAAAAAATTAACAGAATATATCCTTAAAAAAGGAATTATTACGGAAGAATCCTTTGAAATCTACCAGTATGGTTTCCAATGTTTTCTGGAATTATCTGCAAGTACGATATGCAGTATTGTAATCGCCCTGTTTCTTGGCATGATTTCGGAGTGCATCTTCTTTTTCCTGCTTTTTATCCCTATGCGGTCATTCGGCGGCGGCTTACATATGAAAACATATTTTGCCTGCTTTATAGGCTCCTGCCTGATACTTTCCGCTACCCTGCTGGCAGTAAAATATGTAACAATGCCTGTTCCCATTGCTTTTGCATTATACATTTTTACTGCCATAATGATTCTGTTTATCGGACCTGTTGACCATCCGAACCGGGAAGTAGACGCCAATGACAACCTTACTTTCGTTAAAAGAACCCATTTCACGATGCTTATCAGCTTGATACTGGCTTTATTTTTCGTTTTTACCAGAAATACAAGGTATATGTTTCTTCAGGCAATCGTATTTACCTTTATATTTATTACTTCCCTTATTGGACGCCTAATCTACAAGCATCCCTAACTTTACTTTTGCAAAATGCTCCGAATTTTATTCTGCCAGTCCGAAATATTCTGCCTGTACTGCTCCTGCAGGTTGTCCGGCAAGTCACTGTCAAGTTTGCGAATATCATCATAGTCTTTCCGTGGCAGCAATTCCTTATGCTCATAAAACCACTGCCAACGCCAGTTGCGCAGCAGGCTTTCCGCCATGCTCTCCGGCGAGGAAAATATCTCATCCACTATCACTGATGCGTTCTGTTCTTCCTTATTTAATAAACCGATCAGGGACACATACCCTACCGGATAGATATATGCAATATGGTAATCCTCTGATTTTTCAAGAACTTCTGAAAAAATGCTTATCAATTCTTTATATTTATCCATTTCAAAATCTCCTATCCCAATCCCGTAATGTATCTAAGCCACATTTTGTGAGAATAAAATTTTAAATCCTGGCTGAACTTATATAAACAGTTTGTCCACTATATAAGTCCATATGCATCAGGCACCATTTGTACATATTAATGATAACAAAAAATCATTGCGTTTACATTATTGCTGCAGAAAACGGCTCTTTATTGCATAAAACGGACAAGTCAGCCAATCCATTCCCTTACTTTTTGTACTATCTTCTCTTTCCACTCAAAATGCAGATAATGCCCACCGTCCAGCCGCAGCACTTCACTCTTATCCGTTTCCGTAATAACTTCCCTGTGCAACGGTTCCCATGACTCCATCATTTCACAGTTATCCCCCGAAACAAACTGCAAGACCGGAACGCTTTCAGGAAATTTCATATCCCTTACAGACTCCAGATTATCTTCCATATGGTTTAATTCGTTCATAATATCCCCGCTGTATGCAAAATCCATAGACAAAATGCGGAATACTTCTAATTCCCTTTCCGAATATGGATAAGAAGTGTCTGCATAGACTGCCTTTTCCGGGTGTCCTATCGAACATAGCCGGGTAATCCCGAATACGTTTGCTGCCTTCTGGAAATACGCCGAAAGCCTGTTTAATGTCACCATGCTGATTGGGAGCGGTTCTTCATCGGACTGTTTAGGAACAGACGGATCAATTCCTATAAAACCAGCCACTTCCTGCGGATAGGTGTTTGCCCAGTACAGCGAATATAATCCTGAAAGAGAATGAGCCATCAAATAATACCTGTCACAGCCTAACTTTTGGGTACACTCATGCAGCTCATCCACAATCACACTGATTTCCCTCTCTGTTCCAACCCTGTCTGAAAGTCCGTAACCAAACGGTTCTATTGTTATAACCTTGAAATCTTCTGACAACATATCCGCCAATGGCAGAAATTCCATGATGGGCGAAGCGCAGCCCCAACCGGGCAGTAATATGATTGTTGTTTCGTTATCTTCCCCCTTTATATCAACTACCATGCTGTTTCCATTCACTTCCACAGTCTTTCCGTATGCATTTTCAATCTTAGACTGCTCTGCTTTTTTGCAGATAAAGTTCCAGACCAACAGTGCTGCAGCAACTCCTAATATAATTCCCAATACCCATTGCATAACCTTTAATATCTTTTTTCCCATGTCTTTCTCCTTGTCTTTTACAGTTTCTATCCTTTGAGCTGTCACAGGCTGCATGATTTTATTTCTGCCCCTGCCTGTTTTCCTATGCTTTCTCCGCATATACTTAATCTCTGAAAATACTATTCGCTTAATCCTGTCATTATCGTTCGTATATCTGACCTCAATGTTTTCTTCGATCAGTTCAGAAGCATTGTCAAGCATCTCACTTATCCTAATCTGCATTACTCCCATATCCTTCTTCAATCAGAAATTTTTTAAGCACCTCTCTTCCACGCCGCAGCCTGGTCTTTACTGTCTGGGGATTCATCTGAAGCTCCTGTGCAATTTCGTCTACTTTTTTATACTGGTAGTAATAAGCTACAAAAATCTTCCAGTCCAACGGCTTTAACTGTTTTAAAATATTTGCTATAATCCTCTGTTGTTCCCTCTGGACAATGATCTGCTCCACACTGTTGTCAATTATCAGAATATCATCCATTAACTGTAGATTTTGCCCTTTGGAAACTCTTAGCCAGTCCTTTGCTTTGTTTCTCGCAATGACTGCTATGTACGCTTTGATACTGCTGTATTTTTCATAATTAATTCTTGCAGCCGTATTCCACAATGCGATAAATGTATCTGCAACCACCTCCTCCACATCTTCTTTTGTTCCTTTTGAGCCTAATAGGTTTTTGACAACAACAGTTATATAAGCACTATACAAATCAATTATTTCCTCAAACGCTTTTTCATCCCGGTTCCGTAATTTCTTTAGTATGCTCTTTTCGTCCATTCCTCCAAATCCTATCTGCTCAAATTTTTTATCAATACGACGCTTGTAAGAATCTGGTTTCACTTTTACGAAAAAACAACAAAATTTTTCATAAGCCGGGGAAAGTTTACATACTATAATGCTGTCTGCAAAAAAGGCGCATAGAAACCCCTATACACCTTTTTCGACTTCCTTACATCTGCTATTAGAGCCTGTCCATACCAAATGACATTTCTTCCAGCATATGTACCAAATATTCCTGCTGCTTTGCATTTTTACTATTTAAGACATTTAGAATACGTTCTGTTATGGGGATTTCACTTAGACTTTCATACAAGAGATATGATAGAGGAACAGCTAATGCATCCGCAATTCTCATAAAGTTTTCTAATGACATCGTTCTGCTCCCACGTTCGATCCGCTTTATTGAATCAACTGAAAGCTCTGCTTTCTCTGCCAGTTCAATTTGTGTTAGATTTTGCTTTTTCCGGTATAACTTCACGTTATCGGCAATAATATATCTTATATCCTTCATTTTTCTGATTCTCCATTCTTTTTATTTGTTTTTGAAATGAAGAATCAGCGGGAGGTCCCCGGTTCGACGCTCGTATGTATTTCTCCCGATTAATCAACAATTTTCGACAATAGCAAAAAAAAGAGTACACCGCACCGACCTGCCATGTCGATTTGTGTACCCGTAAATTGCCGTATTTACTTTTCAGGAGTATATCATACTGAATCAGACAGCGTATATATCCCTTAAAAACAAATCTATGTAAAATATATATCATCAAAATTTATGGCAAAAATATACACCTAATAACAGTTATTTGTTATCAGGTGTAATTTATATAATGTTTTTCATTTGTTTTAGTTCTGTCAAATATTTACACAATAAGCTATATCATACCAGAAAAAAGATTGACAAACAGTACCTTTGCAGAAAATGAACTGTTTTTGCAGAAAACGGCACAAAAAAACCTTTCAGATTGAGTTATATCTTCTGAAAGGTTCTTCCTTAATATCTTAATAAATTTCCGGCTTACCCATTCTGATAAATATTCTTTATATTTGCCATTAATATTGTTCTCTTAGTCTCAAAATTTATAGCCTTCCTAAATTGAAACGTCAAATCTATTGCTTTCACTGTTTCTACTTTCTCTTATGCCGCTCCAATCAATCTCCTTTATCTTTCGCAGAAGGTCATTTGCAGAAGATGCCTGAATGGTAGTTTTCTTAGTAGTGGCACTATTTTTTCTCTTAGCATCTTCTTTCTTTGCAACCGCCTTTTTTTCTTCTGCACGTTTTTCTCTGATTCTTTCAATATGTTCCTTCTGCCTGTCCATAGCCTTCTCTAATTCAGCAAATATAGACATCTTACCATCTTTACCAAAAGAGATTCCCATTTTCGTTATCTCTACTTTATCAGATGTTTTTCCAAACGCTGATTCAAAGCCGAACTGCTGATTTATTTGTTCTGACATACGAACCGCACCCTGTACACGATCCATATAATCCTTTGCGTACTTTTCATCAGAAGCCATCTTTTCCAGTTCTTCACTCGAAAAGATAACAGAGGTTTCTTTTGTGCATCGGGAGAGGATTTCTTTTGCATTATCCCCCTTATCGAAATCAGCCACCATAAAATCCATATTGCTGTATGTTTTTCTCAAATACTCTAAATACTTCTGCGCCCTATTGGAAAGCTGCGACTGGCTTGCCTTGCTGTTCTGCGAAACTGTTTCTGCTCCTTTTGCATCGCCATTTTTTACTTCTGTATTGCTTTTCTGATTCTGCTGAACATTGTTATAATATTGAGAAGTAGTATAACTTCCATCAATTACATTCATATCCTAATCCTCCCTAAAAATTATTATTTGAAGTGTTCTGCTGCTATGTCAATAATATTCCTCTCTGCTTATATAACCTTGTGCCTTGCTATTAACACGCTTTGTATATGAAAGTGTGTGCCTTATCAAACTGTTCTTTATTAGTTTGTTTTTATACCAGGGCATCCAGTTATTCCTAGATGCCCTAGAAAGCAAATAGGGGAATTATGAGTATCTATTATCTGTAGTATACAGTAACATAAACATTTTTTAAAGTTGCTGCGGCAATCATCCCTGTTGAATATCTTGTTGACGCAAATTGTACATAATATGTGCCTGCTGCACTAAGACCATAATTTCCAAAGTCCGAAAATGTCAAAGAACTTGCCCATGTTTGATTGTCAATGTAACGGTCAAATGTTCCATCTCCATTATCCTCATCCTTTGCCACATATAATACAATGTTTCCGGTACTTCCGCTGCTCTTAGATGACGTAACAACAATTTTTGTAATGGTTGCACCAGCCGGTACAGATGAACTCCTGATTGTAAATGAACCTATCGTTGACTCTGCAACCAAATCATCTTCGCCAAAAAATGCGTTCAAGCTGCCAATTGAATGTCTGTTTGATCCGGCAGCATATGGGGTTGGTGTTACCTCAAAAGTTACCGCCCCCTCATCTGCAACAGCCGCCACTTCTGTATCTTCCGCTGCAAAAGCAGTTGCATTCATTGAAAACAACATTATAATACATAGTGCTAATGATAAAATCCTTTTTTTCATGACATCCCATTCCTTTCTTTGTTTTTATTCCCCTAAATGCTTAATTTCCTATCAGATTAAATAGCCAGCCACTTCATGAACCGACTGTAAAAATATCAATAGGCTTTCAAACATTCTCTCCCATCCTTATAATAGCAAAATATAGACAGTATTCAATTACCCATGCAGAAAATGAACTGTTTTAGCAGAAAACGGCAAAAAAATCCTTTCAGACATACATTAACACTCTGAAAGGACTTCCTTATGCTCATTCTTGCACTTCTAACATGACCTTTAATTCATCATCTTTGCCGATTAACTCACCATATCTCCCTGTATCAATGACCATTCCTTCTTTCAGTACGACAATCTGATCCACTTTGCTCAATATCTCTTTTTTATGTGTTATCACTATTACTGTCTTTTCTTTCAACTTGGTATTCAAAAGTCCATTGATCTGTTGCTCTGAATAGGCGTCTGTATTTGAAGTCGCTTCATCAAATATAATAATTGGCTTGTCGTGTATCAGCGCTCTTGCAAGGGCTATCTTCTGCTTCTGCCCGCCAGAAAGCATTGCACCGTTCTGACCTACCACATAATCTAATGATACTTCTTTGATAAAATCTCCCAGTCCACTGTCCTGACAAGCTGCTTCTATCATGGTATCTTCCACCTGCTTATACAGACAGATATTGTTTCTTATAGTGTCATTGAACAGATATATCTGCTGGCTTACAACAGATACTATACTGCGATATGCAGACAATGACAGTTCAGAAATATTCTCTGCCCCTAACAATATTTTTCCTCTTGTCGGCTCATACATTCTGGTAAGAAGATTGATGATTGTTGTCTTTCCTGAACCATTTCTTCCGATTATAGCCGTCTTGCTGCCCTTTGCAAATAAAATATCAACATCTTTCAAAATATCCTTATCTTTTTCATAGGCAAAAGAAACCTGTTCCATTTTCAAATCATTCAAATAAGGTTCCACATTTTTTCCATTATCTGTTTCTTCCTCCAAATCCATAAATGCATAATATCGTTTCGTTGACGGGATAATTCCAGATAGCAGATAGCCTATATTAAGAATTGCAGAAATCGGTCCTGTAACATAAGCACTATATGTAATAAATGCAAATACACTACCCACTGAAAGCTGCAGGTCAAAGACCAGATTTGCACCCAATATATATAACAGTGTGGTAAGGAACTGCACCATAATACTATCTATGATCATGTTCCACTGCCCCAACATATTCATCTGCTTTTGTTTTTTTATAATTTCATTCTGATTAAGTACAAATTCCTCATGTTTTTTGTCAAGAACATTAAACAGCTTAACTTCCCGTACCCCGCCAACAGTATCTCCGAACCATCTTGCATATTTTTGATTTTTTACTATAAAATCGTCCATAATCTGCTTTTGTTTCTTAGCAAAATATTTCATCACGATACACTTGATTGGAATAAACAGAAGTACCAGTATTGTCATTTTGAAATCTATAATAAATAATCCAATAATGCCACCTGTCATGCTAAACGCCTGCGTAACGACAAAGAAAACGCTGCTGTCAGCAATAGATGTCATTTGGTTAATGTCCGTGTTAATATTGTTCAAAGTCTCCGCATAATTCGTATTATTAAAATAACTTACCCTCAATTTCATAAGATGTGAGAAAGACTGTTCCGAAAGAAAATATTGTATCTTAGCTGAAATATCTACACGCTTTTTCTCTTTTACTATATCAATAAAGGAATTTACGGTATATATTGCCATAGACGCTAATACCAGTTCAATCAGCAATTTCTTATCGCCGCCGATAAAACCATCGTCCATGATCCGCCTGCTGATGAGTGGTACACAAAGATTTAACCCCGTAGAAATAAACAGACAACAGACAATTACAACAATTGTTTTTCTGTATCTGTTCAATAGCAAAAGTAATTTCTTTACAGCCTCTTTGTTATCCATATTCATCCTCCGTCAGTTTTGTTTCTATAATCCGATATATTTCTTCAATAGCTTTACTGTCAAACAATCCCGAAAATTTTTTCTCTGCCTTTTCTTCTTCAAAAGAAAATTTAACCACGATATTTTCTCCCTCATTGCAAAAACAAATCTCCACATCACAATCAGGATATATTTTCAAAAATTTTGCCCTATCTTCTAATGGAACGCACCAAATGAGCAAATCACCCTGCTTATAAAAAATCTGGCTTTCAATAAATTTTTTCCATGTTTCCTGATCTGACGCAGGCTCCGGCATATACTCTAACCCATACAATACGCACTCTGGTTCCATACTTACTGTATATGCGTTATAACCATCATTGGCAAAATATTTCTTTAATTCGATAAGTATATAGTAACTATCTATTGTTGATTCCATTGCTAATATCACTACTGGCACATCAAGACCGTTTCCCTGATAATGGTTATTAATAATTTGCTGCTGTCTGGTTTCCCTGCTCCAAAAGAACCCCTGTACGTTTATTTTAGGAACATCATTTTTTCCAAGATATATTAAACTCTTATTTCCTATTTCCAGATTTTCCAAATCAGCCATAGAAAAAGCTATAATAGTATCTATTTCTTCCTGTACTTCTTCATACTTTCCTGTAACTGTTTCAAAATAATGCTTTGCCTTACTTGCGGTTCCTATACCCAATACATATGCTCTATAAACCCAGTCCGGCTCATATATTCCGCTTATCATATGAAGTTGACTCTGCTCACTTGCATATCTCTTTAAACTCTTTATTTCAAATGTTCTATTCGCCTTTAACTTATTAGCAATCAATGCACTTATATATGGAGCTGCATAACTGTTACTCAACGATGTACTTATCTCCACATTGTGAACCCTGATTGTATGTACAGACGGTACAACCGTATCTATACCCATTTGCATATAATCTTTACAATAGTCCAACGGGCTGTCAGTGGTTGCCACTCCAATAACATTCGTAAGGCTTGCCGGATATGACACAAAACCCGAATTAGCCGTTGCCGCTACTATAATCATGCCTTTGGCAGCATATTCGTTAATCAAACATCTTAGTTTCTCATAATCCCTAAAATCTGCTGTTCCTAAACTCAAATTAACCAGACATATTTGATTGTTATAGCACCACTTCAAAGCCGGATAAATATTTTTAATTGCCCCCTCCCCATTCTCGTCTAAAATTCTTATACTGACCAAACGGCAGTCTGGACAATATTTTTCCAGTATCATTGCACAGTTTGTCCCATGCTGAAATTGTTGTTGGTCTATATTTTTTGTATCGGCTATGCAAATACCATTTTCATCAATGGCAATATTTTTTTCAATCCTCCTCTTTATCAGATGCTCGTTAATTCCATTATCTATAATTGCAACTCTAATGTCTTTATCCATATTTACCTCAAAAAATCTGATTGACATTATATGATGCCAATTTTGTAATCATATCTTCATATACCCTATCCATATCAGTAGGATTCATTAAATCATATAATCTGTCTACATTTTGATCATACTCTTTCTTCCCTAATTTTATAATCCTTAACTGATCATCTTTGAGCGTTGAAGGATCGAGCCAGGCATTAGATAAATGAAAACTATCCACTTCAAAATTCAGCCTATATTTACAAACTTTGCTCAGTTCCTCTAATTGTTCGGTAGTATATTTTTTTCCGTACAGCATATTCATAATAACATAATCTCCTGCAACTGCTTGTGAAACCATATATGCTGTAACTCCATAATCAAAATGATGTTTTTTATTAATTGCCATAATTGCTCCGGGAATACCTATTACAATTAAATCAGGTTGTTCAGTCATTTCAATACATTTTACATACTTTTTAAATAAAATAATCTTTTGTGTATCATCTTTATTTTCATTCATAAAAAAAGGAAATGAATGAAAACCAAACAAGCTACTATATGGTTTACTTCCTATGGAACTTACCTTATAACCATTGGCTAATAACTGCTTTCTTAATGCTAATTGTATCTGAAATTTTTCTGTGTATGGTGCAGTCCCGACTACAAATACAATCGGAACAGATATTTGCTGTTCCTCTGATATTAACTCTAATCGTTTGAAATCAAAATCTTCTTTCTCTTTCTGCCCTATATAAATTACATTTTTCCCTTTTTTAATACTATTTTCTATAAAAGAATGTTTATAGAAATCTGGTTCAATAACTATTACATTATCAAAAGCATCATATTTTACATCTGTTACATCAATAATAGGTATGTTAATATCATCAGTAGCAAAAGCATTAGAATTTTCCAATACCACAAGTCCACTAATGGTATAATCACCAAAATCTATATACTCTATCATTGAAAGTAATTCAACATCGCAAGGAAATAATAAAGCATTACTTTTCATCTATCAATTTCTCCTTCTAAAAAACTTTTAAAAAATCGCACCCACACTCTTTTAATACTATATAATCTTTAAATAGATTTTCAACATGACTACGAACCTTGTTACATTTTTCAAGCCTTACCATTGGCGTCATTCTCTCACCATTATCCGCAGTCACAGCACATTGTGTACAAAAATTAATTGCCCAACAATTCTTACATACTTCTTCTGTTATCTGTCCCACATTCAACAATTTTTTCACTTTTTCAATATCAAATCCATCGTAAATATTTCCAATACACATCTCATCGCAAGTTTCATTGACACGTTCACATGGAAACAACTTACCATACGCATTAACAAAAGGTCTTTGAATACCTGGCATACATGGACCACCTGGATGAACCACTTTCTGCATTACCTGTTCTGAAACACTTCTTTTATGTACTATTTCTCTAATGTCTGCAACTTCTCGTACCACCAATTTAGATACACTTTCCCTCGGTACTCTATTCAACAAATACATCATACCAACAAATTTTTCATTACAAACTTCTATATAATTCTTGGCATTGCCACGTTCAGTTTTATCTTTCCTATTTACATCATTTATATAGTTTGTGCTTACAATTATATCTTTTATAATTGGTTCCTTAGTGAAGTAATAATTAATCAATGCAAAATCATTTTCATCATCTAATACTGCATTGAATGTAACATGTTCTAAAAGTTCCTGCGCAATCTCATTAATCCTTTTGATTTTATCTATTACAATATCATACGTTCCATGCTTACCATCTGCAAATGTTCTATTCTTATCATGTACCTCTCGTGGTCCATCAAGGCTAATTGTCAACAAAAAATTTTCTCTTTTCATATATAAGATTATATCATCTGTCAACAAAGAGGCATTTGTAGTCAAATTAAACATCAACCTTTTTCTTTTGAAAATTGTTCGTGAATATTCTACACACTTCTTAATAAGCTCCATTTCCAGCAAAGGTTCTCCACCATAGAAACTGATATTTATTTCCGTAGAATTTTTACTATGCCTATACAAAAAATCCAACGCTGCCTTTGCTGTATCCCAGCTCATCCTCTTATTATTATGCACACGATTATAGTAACTCCCTGAATACACGCAATAATCACATCTAAAATTACAATTCTGTGTAACTTGCATGGTCAATTTTGTCATATTATTTTCAAGAAGATCCTCAACAATTTCTGTCATTGGATGTTCTATTTTTTCTATTTTATTAGTTTGAAGCATACCATTCTTTTTCATATTTTTAATTATCATTTTATCATCCGCATTTAAAACTTCCTTTTTCCCGTTTAAAAGATATTCATATATCCTTTCATTGACTTTGCAGAGCATATTTGTATTCACATCAAACAAATATACTTCTTTATGTAATTTTATTAAATGAACAAAAGGCTTATCCATATACAATCATACCCTTCCCATATCTTCATATTTGTAAAAACAGATAGCCTCCAAATAAATGAAAGCTATCTGCCTAATGTCCCCATATCAAGCAACTACATATGGATTACTAACAGCTTGGAATCATTCTGAGCATTATTTGCATAGTTCTGAGCATACTCTACTGTACCATTAGGATTTACATTAGGGTATGGACATGAACAGCTAGCATAGCACCAGCATCCACAAGCATAGGATACCAAGTTTCCTGCATCCTTTGACATTTTCTTGCCTAAAGTCTTTTTCATACAGCGTTCCTCCTTCCTCATATATTAAATCAGCCCACTTTCGCAGGATAATTTCATTCTTGTATATGTTTACTGACAACCAATGCGATATTTTCTATACTATCGAATTTATTTTCAACCAATTCATTCTCCGTAAAGTGAATATCATATTCATTTTCAATATACAAAACTAACCGCAATACATCTCTTGGCATCAACCCTAACAAATACAAATTGTCTACTTTACCTAATTTATCCTCGTCTATATTAAATTGCTCAAGGATAATTTTTTTTAAATTGTGTTTAATCTGCCCTTCCAAAAAACATATTCCCCTTACAATACTGTATTCTTTTCATATTTATCAATTGCTATTTGTGTCATGTTATTAATATAATCTTTTCTATCTGCCTCCTGTTTTTCAAGTAATTTTCGTTTTAACACATTTTCCTCTGCCATTCGCTCATACTCATCATGTCTTTCTTTTCTTCTCTCGTATGCTTCTACCATATCTGATGATGAGACTGTCATCTTTTCACTTGTAACACAGGCATGAGCAATCTCGCCATTTTCATCCAATGCAATCAAAAAACCTTTTCTTGGATTCGGATTTGCAGCATTTTGTGTTGCAATAAAATTTTCAACACCTACCATTACTTTCTTTGCCAGTTCTGGATCACTTTTCATTTTTTCTTCTAATACAGGCGGTACAACAATAGCTTTTTTACCAATTGTTGAACTGATTCTTGCCTGCACCTTGGGATCACTCATTTTAGGCTCTGCTCCAGATGGTTTCCAATCTAAAACTGACTCATCTGCATTATTCGTAAAGTATTTTTCCCAAGGATAATCATTTCGTCCCCATAAAGAATTATCAATTTTTGCTGTATCCATTACATTATAATACGCCCCCGGAAACCTTGACTGCCACATATCCTTAAAGCTGCACTCTGTTTTTGCTGTCTTTTCCGCTGCTTTAGTTGACAAAATACCATTAAAGCCAACACTATTATTTTGCTCCGTCACCTTGCTTTGCTGACTCATGTAATTCAAATAATGATTATTTGATAAATTTGATAAGCCTAAATTCATATGTCTCCTTTCCACAGTTCCTCTATCATTCAGAACCGCACCGCTCTCCTAAAAAGGTCCAAGCGAGTCATTTTATTACCAATATGAATATTTTATATTATGATTTCTTAAATCGGGCTGCTTATTGATAATAAAACAGCCCGATTTAATAGTGCTTGTGCAACAAATCTCAATATATTCCACGTCCGCACAACACTTTTGTTGTTACGCTCCTAGTTCTCTTTTTTCTTCGGTCTTTTCGGTTGATGAAAGAGTGCTGAACATTCTGCTGTACTGCCAAGAATTGTCTTTTCTACATCATTCCGGGCAATCCGCTCTACTACTTTTAATACCTTGTCAGTAATTTTTTCTGATTTCCTCATTTTACCTCTACCTCCTGTTTTAATATTTTGGCTAAGCACATTAAGAATGAACACAATATGATAGCAATTGACATATAACTTACATAGAGCTGGTTAATCTCTAAAACAATCAGTAAAACTATTACTGCCGTTTCCATCAATACAAGCAATCTGGCTGACTTTTTGTTTTCCTGCAATTCACCTTTGCTCATATCAATGTTAGGGTGATTTACTGTACCAATAACCTCAATAACAAGCACTGCCAATAACAGCATTCCATACATGAAATAAGTTTTTTCTGATAACACTGCTGCTATTTTAATAATTCCAATGTAAGTTATAATTGTCGCAAGATAGCACTGCCAGAATTTATCTGCATGATAGCCTCCGGTTCGTTTTCTCAATGAGAGAAAAAAAATCAAAAAAATTACTGTTGGTATAAACTGTTTAAAAAACATACCAATAATCAGCATGGTTCCAACTCCTATTAAATGTTCTGTCAAAACCAATAAAACGTATTCATAATAATCACTGTTAGATTTTTCGATTATTTTTCTTTCCTCCATTTGAGTTACTAATTTCATTACCATCTTTTCTACCATACCTAAGTGTTCCTCCTTTTATCTAGTATAAAGAAAAATCAAAATAAAACAATAAGTCTTGCAGAAAGTGGACATTTTTAAGCAGAAAATGGCACAAAAAAGCATCTCATATGATCATTGGGCATACAAGATGCTTTCTTTTAGGCAGGAATAATTATCGAAAAATAAAACTCATAGTTATCATCCTTTATAATATATGAACCACCATATTTCTCAATTACATCAATAATATTTTGTATCCCGATTCCATGTTCTTCTGTTTTTATTAGCTTCGTGGATTTTATTTTCCCATTTTCATAAACAATCGGGTTGCTGAATGTATTCTTTACGCCGATTTTTATCATGCCATCTTCATTGACAAATTTCAGTTTCAATATTCTTTTTCCGCTATCACACTTTTTACAGGCTTCAATTGCATTATCAAGCAAATTAGATAATATCGTAACAACATCTTCATCCTTAATCCAAACTCCTGACAAATCATTTACCCGCAGCACAACAACGATTCCATTTATATCCGCTTCCTGATATTTTGTATTTAATATCGCATTCACTATTACATTATTTGTATCTATAGCATCCAACTCTTTATCTATACTGCCATGCACAGTCTTTACATATTCTTCTAATTTTGAATACTGTTGTTTCTTTAATAAATGCCCTATACAATCAATCTGATTTTTGTATTCATGTGTTTTCTTTTTCTGTTTGTCAAAGTTCTCTGATATTGAGCGATACATTTCTGACTGGTTTTTAACCTGTAACTGAACTATTTTATTTTCGCATAACTGTATCTCCCTCTCAACAATATCATTAATTAAATAGAATACCACAATATTCATTCCAATCATTCCAAAGGCACCTATAAATACCAACATTATCTGCTCTGGTGTCTCGACATATTTGAAAAATGAAAGCATCGAAATTATAATAACTATTGTAAAAATAGGAAAAATCAATAATTTTAGCCAATCCGTATCACATAAAACCTCAACAGATTTTTTACCGAGCTTTCTTCTTATGATGATAATGCCTAAAAATAAAATTGCCTTTCCAAGCAAAATCATTAAGATTTTTTCCAAATTGTACTGCTTTCCTACTGCTTCACTAAGAGAACATAATTCTTTACCAATAGAATACGCAAAATAATCCGTAGACAACATCATTGCCTGATATAGCCACCCTAATACAAAGGCTTTCCCCATACTTATTTTCACATGCCATAACATAACCAAAACATATAACGATGCTACTATTATCTGTTTCAAAATTAATATATTTGAAAATGTCCTTGCAGCTACAAATACGCTAATTTCCAATGCCATTAACTGAACAAGGTTAATCCAGCCTTTGTTCCGTACTATTCCAAATATTTCGCAAAAAATTTTGCCACATAAAACTTCAAACAAAATTATTAATGCTTCTGCCAATAAATCAGACATCTAAATTTCTCCCTGATATGATATAAATTGCTCCTTGACATATGTATATCTTGCTTTTGGTATTACCAGTTCGACGTCATTATTCAATATCACATGATACCGGACAACGTTCTTTATATGCTTAATATTCACAAGATAACTCTGATGTATCCTTATAAAATCATCTGATTTCAGCGTATCCTCCAGCGCACTTAGTTTTTCATACATGGTATAGGTATTCAAATTATCCTCCATAATATGAAATTCCAGTTTATGAAGTTTGCTTTCAATATACAACAGCCTGTCCAGAGATACTTCTTTTGTTCCTTCTTTAAATTCAAATTTCCTTTTGGCAACTGAATAATTCAGTTTGCCTATGATGGCATCCATGCACTCATTAACTGTACCCTGAAAGTTTTCACTTCCTTTTAACAAATATCTGACAGCATCTAACCGATACCCTTCCAAAGAATAGCTCACATAAGCGGTTACAAATACAATAAACACTTCCCTGCTTGCTGCCCTGATTTTTTCAGCCACTTTGATGCCATCCATTTTTTCCATATTGATATCCAGAAATACAACAGTATAACGTACTACCTCGATTCCCAACTTTACTAAATCCTCACCAGAGCTATATGTATCTATCTTAAAAACAAGACCTTTTTCCGTCATGTAACCGGATATAAGTTCTTTTAGTTCTTCTGCGAAAATCAATTCATCATCACATATAGCAATCCTGAACATCTATTTCGGTTCCTCCTTCCTAAGTCAATTTTATCGTGGTTTGTCTTTAATCCTTAATCCCCGTCTGTTCTGTATTTCGTCATGCATTACAAAATTCTTTAATATTTTCCCTACATTCATAGTGAACGACGATAAGCAATCTTTGCTTTGTGCGTGTCCTGTTACGCTGCTTATAAAACCCCCTTTATATTTTATTTTTCTTTCATTTATAAGTCAATCATCTTGCAGAAAATGACCATATATAGCAGAATATGACACGATTGAAATTCAATAATACAGATTATTATAATAAATTATACAATCAGAACTCATTTTAGTCCATTTCTCATTTGTTTTTTTCAGAAAAAGTGTTATACTAGGGATATTCCCCCTTCAAACTCAAGAATATAAAGGAGCAATGATACAGCTATGAAAATTCAGGATCTAAACATTTCTGCTGCTTCTAAATCTGCCTTAAACAGTATTGGCTTGACAATGGTTTCAGAACTTGCAGGACAAAACTATATTACTCTGATAAATAAGTTTCCTAAGAATTACAACATAGAACCTTTGATTAGCGAGCTGAATACTCTGGGGTATCTTTTGCCGCCAAGTGATGAAATATCCATTTATGATGTATCTATGTCAAAACGGTTACAAAACGCCCTCATACGGAACGGTGTGATGTACCTGTCACAGCTTTCTTCCTATCCTAAAGAGGAAATCCTGCGTTTCCGTAATTTAGGTGAGAAAACGGTAGTGGAATTGGAACAGATCTGTCAGGAATATGGTATTGAAATGCGTTCCTTACTATCTATCAAAGAACATTTTGAAAAATACCAGTTCCCTTCAAAAATTTACCCTCTGCTGTTCCAAAACAATATATCCTGCATAGATGATTTTAAGCATACAACAGCAAATAACTTATATCATATATGTCAGGAAGATTACAGCCTCACCATGCAGATTTATTATATTCTAATTGAAAATGGAATTGTGTTTGACAACTGGCAGGATAAATTCATTTTTGAAATTTTGCCAGAAAAAAACGCTGCTATGATATGGAAAAAGCACAAAATTTGTATGCTTTCACAAATGCCATCCTGTAATGAATATGAATTAAAGCA
>ERZ778513.453-NODE-453-length-33939-cov-8.881507_pt1 | contig 33939 bp, 31 predicted proteins | sample MGYA00510345_ERZ778513 | MGnify/ENA primary metagenome ERZ778513 (study PRJEB29527, sample SAMN07138966) | mouse gut metagenome | material: feces | host: mouse | place: China:Nanjing | collected 2016-01-25 ... | reverse complement strand
GTTCAAATTTGATAAACCGAGCGATTCAAAATCGTGACTTTTTCAGCAGTCTCCTTCATTTGCCTCCTTTCTTCTTCTCTCCATGATCAGAAACAATATATGGTAGCGGTTACATTCTGATTATATCACTTTCCATTTTAAAAGATATACCAATTAAGACGAAAAAATGACCGACTATTCTCACTGTGCTTTTTGGGGCAAAAAGACAGAAAAGCATATTAAAAAGCGCAGATTTCAAATGAGATCCACGCTTTATATAAAAATATTTTCGCCTTATTTGTGGTGCTTGAACTGAACGATCGCTTTGAACAGATCCCCGTCGATCTCGATCCTGAATTCGCCATCCTGGATCTCCGCAAAGCTTTTCACGATCGCCAGACCGAGCCCGCTGCCGATCTCATGACGCGACTTGTCGCCCCGTACAAAACGTTCCACGATCTGATCAGGATCAAAATCGAGCGGCTGGCATGAAATATTGCGGTAAACGATCGTCGTACGATCCGGCTCTTCTTTGATATCAACGAACACCCGCGTATGATCCATCGCATATTTTGAAACATTGCCGATCAGGTTTTCAAATATGCGCATCGTCTTGTTCGGATCGAGCTCCATCACGACCGGATGGTCCGGGTGCTTGAAAACAAGCTGAAGATCCTTTTTCTCCCATTCGTCAAAATGCTCAGCCTGTACCTGTTCGATCAGAGGCGCCAGATCGACCGGCTGCTTTTCAAGAGAAATATTTCCCGAATTCGCTTTGGAAACATCGAACAGGTCGACAACAAGCTGATCGAGACGATTCGTATATCCTTCGATTTTTTTGCCGTAGCTTTTCAGCTGTTCGATATCATCGGTCGTTTCAAGCAGCTCCACATACGTTTTGATACCGGTCAGCGGCGTCTTGAGATCATGCGAAACGTTCGAGATGAGTTCCGTCTTCATATTCTGGGACTGTATGCCTTCCTTGAGCGCGATCTCGAAACCGTTCTTGACCTGAAGAAGCGTATTGTAGATCGACTGGAACGGCCCGACCGGATACGGAAGGACCTTGTCGAACTCGCCAGCCGCGATCTTGCGCGCCGCTTCCAGCGTATTTTCATAGTCCTTCTGGATCCTGCGGTAATGCTGGATGATCTTGATAAAACCGTATACGACAGCCGCCATCGCAAGCAGCCATCCAAGCGGCCCGATCGCAAACAGGAAGGATACGACCAGCAGGGTCAGGATGAGGGCGATGACGATCCGGTCAATAGGATGGCCAGCCAGATCGATCTGCATGAGACGATCGGTCTTTCTGCCGATCCAGCGGATGATTCCAGCGATCCATGTATCTTCCTTGATGAACCGGGCAAGCCCGACACAGAAGATCCGTTTCAAATACACCAGGATCAGGAAATAGGAAGCATAGATGATCGACCATACACATCCAAGAAGCACATACAGCACATTATGGACCTTGCCGTTGAACAGATTGTTGAAGAACAGGCTGCTGTCGCTCATAAGCGAAGCCTGCGAAAGCAGGACGACCCCCATAAAAAGGAATGTGAGCAGGATCGCGTTGAAGACCACGAACGGCTCGAGCTTCCATGTCACCGCTTTTCCAAATACCGGCGCCTGCCGTTCATCCTTGAACGGGAAGAGCAGGACAAACAGTCCGATGATCGCGACCGGAACCAGACCCGCCAGCAGGATGCATGGCATCATATAGGAATCATAATCAATAAAAGAGGAGATGTACCCGCCGTCATTGACCAGCGGCGAACGGATCTCGTATTCGAATGTATAGTCTTTTGGAAGCGGATTGATCTCATATCCTATTTCCGGACCGTAATCCCAGCCCAGATAGTTCTTGATCTGCGTTTCCAGAAAACCGGTCGTATCCACAAAACCGGCTGAACCGATCCGTTTCGGATCCTTCATCGTCTTTTTGTTGAGATTATCCGCGCTTTCTTTTTTATATACTGCCTGGAAACTGAAGTTGGCATCGCGGGTGAGCGAATTTTTCGACTGCGTCATGATCGACGCCAGCGCATTTTCGATCTGTTCTTTTACCTGCGGATCGATCTCCTGCGAAAATGTGACCGGCTGAAATTCGGGATCGAGTTCCTGCGCGTAGTAGAAAGCGGTCATCTGGATGTCTTCATTGATCGTCTGCGCTCCCCAGTGCGACAGCTCATATGTATTTTTTCGTCCCTGCGCGATCGCATAGCTGGATACAGTCGCCAGCACGATGGTCAGCACACAGGCAATTAAAAAGAAAATCCTGTTTTTTTTCATCAATTGTCCTTTCTAAGCTTATATCCGACACCCCATACCACCTGAATATACATCGGGTTTTTCGTGTCCAGCTCGATCTTTTCCCGCAGCTTGCGGATATGAACGGTGATCGTGTCGGTCGTGATCGCCTCCTCATGCCAGATCAGCTCATAGATCTGCTGCGCCGAAAACACCTGGTTGGGATGGCGCATCAGCAGCTCAAGGATCGCAAACTCCTTGGGCGTCAGGTGCACGAGCCGGCCGTAGGCATGCACTTCCTTGGTCAGCGGGTCCAGCTCAAGATCGCCAATGACCAGAGAGCTGCTTTCCTCCGCTTTGCCCGACTGCAGCTCCAGGATCTGCTCGTAGCGCCGCAGCTGCGCCCGGACACGCGCGATCAGCTCCATGCTCGCGAACGGTTTGGTAATATAGTCGTCCGCGCCGATCATCAGCCCGTTGATCTTGTCCATATCCTCGCTTTTGGCGCTCAGGAAAATAACCGGAAAGTCGTACGTTTTTCTTGCCTGCACGACCATCGAGATGCCGTCCATGACCGGCATCATGATATCGACGATCGCCAGATGAATAGCATGATCCTTCATCTTTTCCAGACCGTCGGCGCCGTTTTCGGCCAGCACGACCTCATATCCCTGATTCTGCATATAAATACCGATCGCTTCGCGGATTCCCTGATCATCCTCCACAACTAATATCGTATGTTCCATATTTTTTCATCCTCGCCTTCTTCGATCGGGTGGATGAGAAAGCCGAAGGCTACCCATAAAATTCCTGCTCCGATTCCAATCCATTTTATCATTTCCATCGTATTCACCTCAATCTCAGGAGAGCGGATGATTGTGTTGTGCGAAGAGCGCTCTCCTGTATGGCCTTACTGTACGAAAACTTTCTAATCAGAAACGGGAGAAATTTCTAAAAAAATTCTAAACAATAAAAAAAGGTTCCGGAATTTCCGGAACCAGATTGCTAGTCGAGCTCGAAAGCGCCCGTATACAGCTGATAGTACGTGCCTTTTTCCTTGATCAGATCGTCGTGGTCGCCACGCTCGATGATCCGGCCCTGTTCGAGGACCATGATCGCGTCCGAGTTCTGGATCGTAGACAGACGATGCGCGATGACGAACACCGTACGGCCCGCCATCAGCTTGTCCATCCCTTCCTGAACGATCCGTTCGGTACGGGTATCGATCGAAGAAGTCGCTTCATCGAGGATGAGGACCGGCGGATTGGCAACCGCGGCCCGCGCGATCGCAAGCAGCTGACGCTGTCCCTGGGAAAGCGATTCGCCCGTACCAGAAATGTAAGTATTGTAGCCGTGCTCGAGATGGCGGACAAATTCATCGGCATTGGCCAGCTTGGCTGCCGCGATACATTCCTCGTCGGTCGCGTCCAGCTTGCCAAACCGGATATTGTCCATGATCGTTCCCGAGAACAGGTTCGTGTCCTGAAGAACGATACCAAGACTTCGGCGAAGATCCGGCTTTTTGATCAGTTTGATATCGATCCCGTCGTACGTGATCGAGCCTTTCTGGATCTCGTAAAAACGGTTGATCAGATTCGTGATGGTTGTCTTGCCTGCGCCGGTCGCGCCCACGAACGCGATCTTCTGTCCTGGCTTGGCAAACAGCGAAATATCATGCAGGATCACTTTCTTCTTTGTATAGCCGAACGTCACATCGTGGAAGCGTACGTCGCCTTTCAGTTCGACAAGCTGCACTTTTCCGTTCGGACGAGGATGTCTCCAGCACCAGTGTCCGGTGTTTTCCGAACATTCGACCCATTCGCCGTTTTCCTTTTTCACGTTGACAAGCGTGACGATACCGTGATCGGTCTCGCTCGGCTCGTCGAGGATCGCATAGATGCGGGACGCTCCCGCGCCAGCCATGATGACGGCATTGATCTGCTGCGAGATCTGTCCGATCGGGTTGGTAAACTGCCGGTTCAGAAGCAGGAACGAGGCGATCGTACCGACCGTCATGCCGAACATGTCGTGCAGCGCGAACCACGCACCGATGAAGGCGGTCAGCACATAGGAAATGTATCCGATATTCATAACGATCGGCATAAGGATATTGGCGAATTTATTGGCCTGCGTACTCGCTTCGCAAAGCTTTTCGTTCACCTTTTCAAAGTCCTGGATCGACTGCTCCTCATGCGTGAAGACCTTGATGACCTTGCTTCCTTCCATCATCTCTTCGATAAAACCGTTAACTTCGCCAAGCGTCATCTGCTGCTGACGGAAATACCGGCCTGAACGCTTCGTGATAAAGCGGCTGACGAAGATCATGACGCACGCCATGAGCAGGGCAATGAGGGTCAATGGCGGATTGAGCATGAGCATCGAAACGAGGACGAAAAGCATCGTCGCCAGCGAGGAGATCATCTGCGGAAAGCTTTGCGAGATCAGCTGGCGCAGCGTGTCGGTATCATTTGTATAGACGGACATGATGTCGCCGTGCGCATGCGTGTCGAAGTAGGCGATCGGCAGGGATTCCATATGGTTGAACAGCGATTCGCGCGTATCGTTCAGCGTTCCTAGCGAGATGGTGATCATCAGCCGGCTCCACGTATAGGTGGAAAGGATACCGATGCAGTAAATGGTAGCCAGCCGGATCAGGGCCATGATCAGCGGACCGAAATCCGGATCGTTTGTCATTGTCAGCGGTGTGATGTAGTCATCGATCAGCGACTGCAGGAACACGCTTCCGTAAACGCCCGCAACAGCCGAGACAAGGATGAGGATCAGGACAATGAAACACTGCAGCTTGTAGTGCTTGATCGTTTCTTTCAAGACGCGGGCAAGTCCGCTCATATTGTTTCCTATCATTCCTGATCATCTCCTTTCTGCTGCGCTTCAAATGTCTGGCGATAGATCGCGTTGGTCTTAAGCAGCTCCTCGTGCGTACCGATCGCGGAAACCTTGCCGTTATCGAGCACGAGAATGTTGTCGGCATCCTGAATGGAGCTGATCCGCTGCGAAATGATGATCCGTGTCGTATCCGGGATCTTCTCCAGGAAAGCCTGGCGGATCAGAGAGTCGGTTTTCGTATCGACCGCGCTTGTGGAATCGTCCAGGATCAGGATCTTCGGCTTTTTCAGCAGCGCGCGCGCAATACAAAGCCGCTGGCGCTGACCGCCGGAAACGTTCGTACCGCCCTGGGTAATGTATGTATCGTATTTATCGGGCATCCGCTGGATAAATTCATCGGCCTGCGCGAGCCGGCAGGCTTCCATGATCTCGGCTTCGGTCGCGTCCGGATCGCCCCAGCGCATGTTTTCCAGGATCGTTCCGGAAAAGAGCACGTTTTTCTGCAGGACGACGCCGACCTTGTCGCGCAGATCTTTGAGGTCGTAGTCGCGCACATCGATCCCGGCCACTTTCACGCTGCCTTTCGTGACATCGTACAGTCTCGGGATCAGCTGGACGAGCGAGCTCTTGGCAGAGCCGGTCGCTCCGAGCACGCCGAAAGTCGTTCCGGAAGGGATGGTGAAATTGATATCGTCGAGCACATATTCATGGCTGTCGTTTTCCTTGTAGTTGAAGTACACATGATCGAACTCGACGTTTCCGTCCTTGATCTCGGTGATCCCGTTTTTCGGGGATTCCAGATAGCTGACCTGCGTGATGACTTCGGTAATACGTTTGGCGCTGGCGATCGACATGGATACCATGACGAAGACCATGGAAAGCATCATGAGCGACATGAGGATGCTGCCTGTGTAGGTGAACAGCGACATGAGCGTACCGACTTCCATATTTCCGGCGACGACCTGTTTGGCGCCGACCCAGGAAATTCCGATCATCAGAGCATACATGGACAGCTGCATGATCGGAGAGTTGAACACGAGGATCTTTTCGGCCTTTTTGTTGATCTTGTAAATATCCTCGCTCGATCGGTCGAAGCGGTCGATCTCGTAATCTTCGCGCACGAACGATTTGACGGCTCGGATGCCGGCAATGTTTTCCTGAATGTTTTCGTTGAGCTTGTCGTACTTTTTGAACATAACTTCAAAGATCGGGCGTACAAGGAAGATGATGCCGAACAGGGCAATGGCCAGAAAGATGACGACGATCAGAAAGATCAGTCCGATCCGTGGCGATAAATAAAAGACCATTCCGAGCGAGAAGATGAACATGAGCGGCGAGCGCACGCACATGCGGATGATCATCTGGAACGAGTTCTGCACATTGGTGACATCGGTCATCATGCGGGTGATCAGTCCTCCGGTCGAATATTCATCGATGTTGGAGAAGGCGAAGTTCTGAATATTTTTGAATTCAGCGTCGCGCAGGTTTTTTGCGAAGCCGGCCGATGCGACAGCCGCATACTTTCCGGACTGGGCGCCGGCCCACAGGGCCAGGAAGGCGCACAGGAGCATCAGTCCGCCGTAGAGCCATACGTTGTTCATGTTTCTTGCGGTGATCCCGTCGTTGACGAGCAACGACATGAAATAAGGGATCAGCACGTCGAAGATGACTTCGAACGCTACAAAGACCGGGGTCTTGATGGCTGCCGGCTTATACTCCTTTAGTTGAGCTAACAGGGTTTTTATCATAGGTTTCCTCCTTTTCTTCTTCGATCACATTGTTTCTGATCCGTTCGAGCATGGCGCGCAGCTGTTCCTTTTCCTCTGCACTGAAATCTTTTGTCAGAAGGTTTTCCATGTTTTGGGCGGTGGTGCAGAAAAGGTGCTGCAGTTTTTTCGCGTCAAAAGTGCAGACGATGTGGTGGATGCGCTTGTCCTTTTCGCTCTGGCGGCGGACAATGTATCCTTTCTGCTCGAGACGGTTCAGGATTCCCGTAACCGTAGGGTTCGAGATGTGAAAATAGTTTTCGATATCACGCTGAATGATCGGCTCGTCCTGATGCCGCGACAGAAAAGCGAGAACATCAAGCTGCGATTTTGTCAATCCGAGAGTTTTGAGCTCGTTGTTAAAATATTTATCGATACAGTTCGAGATGCTGCGGAAATAAAATCCGAGATGGCCTTTTTTTCGGGGCATAAGAAGTTCCTTTCTATAATATATAGCGTGCTAGTTAATGTTATAGCATGCTATATATTGAGTGTCAATTCCCATTTGTATTTCACACAATGTAACCATATTCCTTTTTTGCCGGAATGTCGCAGAAGCTGACCAGCTTCGTATGGCTGTTTTTCCAAAACGTTCAGTGATAAGATAGGATCATGAAAAAGAATGAACAATATACAGTGGAGTGCGTCGCGCTGACCGATCTGGCTGCCGGAGTATGCAGGATCGATGAGGAAGCGGTTTTCGTATACGATCTGCTTCCGGGCGAAAAGGCGCGGATCCAGATCATCAAGACATATTCAAAATATGCGATCGGCAAGGTGATCGAACGGCTGACCACAAGTCACGCAAGACAGGAACCGGTGTGTCCGGCGGCAAAATGGTGCGGCGGCTGCCAGATGCAGCACATTGCCTATGCAGAACAGTGCGGATTCAAAAATCAGTGGCTGCAGGATCTGTTCAGAACGTATCCGCTCTTGCCGATCCGGAAAGCGGAAGAGCCGCTGTTTTACCGCAACAAGGCGCAGTTTCCTGTGCAGGTCAGAAATGGAAAAGTGGAAATGGGATTTTACAGGCTCCACTCCAATACGATCGTTGATACGAAGGAATGTTTTATTCAGTCGCCGGCCATCAATAAAGTGTTTTTATGGATCAAAGAACACATTTCCCTGGAACAGGCGCGCTGTCTGCGCCATGTCATGATCCGTGAAGGAAAGGAACATATCCAGGTCGTGTTCATCGGTGAAAGAAATATCGATCTGAACCAGTTCACAGCAAGGATGACGAAGCGGTTTTCGGAAATCGAAAGTGTCGTTTTCAATGAAAACCGGCGAAACGACAATGTCATTCTCGGCGAAAAATACGATGTGCTCTATAAAAACGACTGGATCATGGCAGAATGCATGGGCAACCGGATCAAGCTGCATTTTAAATCGTTTTTCCAGGTCGATCCGGCCCAGACAGAAATTCTGTATCAGACGGCCATCGATCTTGCGCAGCTGAAAAAGGAGGATCGGCTGGTCGAGCTGTATGCAGGGACCGGAACGATCGGCATGGCCATGGCCCCGTATGTCAAAGAGGTCACGGGGGTCGAGATCGTGAAAGAGGCGGTGGACAACGCGAATGAGAATGTGCGTCTCAACCATATAGAGAACTGCTCGTATATCTGTCAGGACGCGACCGTGTTTGCCAGGGAATATGAAGGGAAGTGCGATGTGCTGGTCGTGGATCCTCCCCGCAAAGGATTGAGCGAAGAGGGGATCGGCCACATCGAGCGCATCGCGCCAAAGAAAATGATCTATATTTCGTGCAATCCCAAGACGCTCAGGCGTGATCTGGACCGTCTGAAGGAAAGGGGATACGACTGTTCCATCCTTCAGCCGGTCGATATGTTTCCGTACACGACCGGGATCGAGTGTGTGGCGCTCATAGAAAAAAGGAAAGAGCGATAAGCCGCGGTATGCGGCTTTTTGTGCGCAACGCAAAAAAGAACGGCTCTAAACCGTTCTTTGGTGTGTATACGCTGTCCCGGATTTTTACATGACCTGCGCGATCCACTCGATCGCAAGCGGAACGGCTGTGTCGTATTTGTTGGCAATAAAGCTCGATCCTTCGTCGATGGTCAGATCCGGGTAGGTTCTTTCCAGATCTTTCACGCATTCCTGCGGACCTGCTCCGTCATTGATGATATACGGAACGATCCGGATATTTTTCAGGGCGCCGCTTTGATAATAGGCATCCAGAAAGCTGAGCACGATCATTGGCGCGCTTCCGCACCAGTTGGGCATGCCGAGGATCATGGTCGAATAGTCGTCAAGAATGGGCATCGGGCCCATAACTTCAGGTCTGGCATTTTCGTCTTTTTCCTTGTTGGCCCGATCGGTGCATTCTTTCATGTTCGTGCTGTACGGATAGACCGGCTTGATCTCGAACAGGTCGGCGCCGCATACTTCGCTGACCGCTTTGGCCACCTGCGTCATCGTGGATGTTTCCGGATTTTGTCCTCCAAAGTATACTGTGATGGTTTTCATAGAATCCCCCTTTCGATCATAGATCGTATCAATCATTTTTTTCTGTTTCGGCAATATCTTCGTTCGTTACCTGCTCACCATACAGGAATCCCCATGTTATGAACTGTTCTTTCATTTGAGAAAATTCGCTGGATGGAACGGTGCCTTTTACGATCGTATTGTTATTGAGAACGTACAATGTGCTTTCGTGATCCTCGGAATCGGTCTCCTCGATCTGGGTCTTGTCGTCTGTGAAGGCAAGCTGGGTCGAAGCGTCCTTGTCGCGCAGGGCATCGTCGTATAAGGTCTGCATACCGGCTTTGGCAGCCTCGTCATCTTCGAAAATGAAGAATTCGTATTCGGTTTCGCCTTTGTCGGCAGAATAGATCTTCGCGTTCGAGATACCGTCTTCTGTGCGTTCGCGGTCGATCTCATAGCCGTCTTTCTGCAGATCGCTCAGGATCCCGTCAATGACGTCTTCCTTGACATCTTCCTTCTTTTCCTCTTTCGCTACTTCTTTTTCCTGTTTTTCTACGGCTTTTTCTTCTTTCTTCTCCTCTTTTTGTGCCGGGGTTGAAGAACTGCAGCCGGCCAGCAGCATCGCTGCGGCCGCGGCAGCTGCCAATAGTTTTTTATTCATTATGGTACTCTCCTTTATTTAAGGAAATCATAACATTTAGCGCACAGAAAAGTTATTGAAATACACTGACGAGAAATTTGTATAACATGATCAGGGCGGCGCCGATGAACAGTCCGCCGGCAATATCGCTCAGCCAGTGAATGCCGCACAGCAGACGGCCCGCCACCGCAAAGGTGATCAGTGCCGTGCTGACGATCAGGACGATCGTATTCAGGGACTTTTGATTTTTATAGATCTGCCTGAAAGCGACGATGCCGGTACCATAGATCGTCAGTGTCATCATGGTATGGGTGGACGGGAAGGAAGGTTCGAGCGCTCCGTCGATCAGGACCGGCCGCATATTGATGGCCATATGGTCAAAAACGAAATACAGCACGACCATAACGATATAAATAAGGGCGAGCGCATAAATGGACCGGTCAACCTTGAGCAGGCTCTTTCTTTTGATGAGCTCATACAGTCCCAGAAAAGCGAAAAACGCGCATTCCGCAAACGCGATATACAAAGGGATGTCGGTCAGTTTATCGAGCAGGGCACTTTCTTTGGTGAAAGCGTGAAATCCTGTATTGATGCCGGCCAGTCCGATCGTGCTGTTCTGCGGTCCGGCAGGCTGCACGTCGATCGTGCATAAAGCGCATGTCAGTCCGAAAAAAAGCACCAGCCAGAACAGACACCAGCAAAGATCTTTTTTTGATTGAGTTGTCATGAAATTCTCCTTTTTTACAAACTCTATTAAAAACTATTTGCCCATATCTTTCAAATTACAAATACGAAAAAAGAGAAAAAGTGCTTGACGAATCACGCACCCATCAGTATACTCTTAAGAGTAATCACATGAGGCCGTGGTGGAATCGGCAGACACGCTACTTTGAGGGGGTAGTGACTTCGGTCGTGTGCGTTCAAGTCGCATCGGCCTCACCATTTGAAAAAGCAACGGAACGAAAGTTCCGTTTTTTTTCTTATATAAGAAATTATTTCGAAAATCTTTCGATTTGGATGATACGATCTGGTCATGAATCTCGATCAGCAGACAATAAAAAATCTCGTTCATTATATCGATACACAAAAAGATCAAAAAGCATTCCTGATCATCTGTCATTCGGATGAATTCGACAATATCGCAAAGCAGATCTGGCGGATCGAAAACAGCCGGCTCATCTGTCTCAAAAAATGATCCGGTCGCAATTAAAGCGGAAGCACTCATGGCCCCACTCATGATCCTTCCGCTTTTTTATCGTTCTTTTCCCCGATCCCTTCTTCCATCTTCACACAATCTTAATGTCAGGACAAAATATCTAATGCCGTTTTTAGAGAAAAAAATATAAACTACGCTGGTATTCCAAAAAGGAGGAAAAATTGTATGCAGTTCATGATCGCTGCCGCAGGAGCCTGCGCCATCGCCATGCTCGTGTGGTATGTCTACATTTTGATGAAAGGAGATGCACAGAAATGAATGCTGTCATTCAATATGGAGCCTATCTGCTCATCCTGATCCTGCTCGCCATACCATTCGGAAAGTATATAAAGAAAGTGATGTATGGAGAGAAGACCTTTCTTTCCCGCCTGCTCGATCCATGCGAACATCTCGTATATAAAATAATGCGCATCGATCCAAACAAGGAAATGACCTGGAAAAAATATGCAGCCAGCGTGCTCGTCTTTTCCGCCATCGGATTCGTCTTCCTGTTCGTGCTCCAGCTCGTGCAGGGCCTGCTGCCAGGCAACCCGCAGCATTTTGGCAACGTTTCCTGGGATCTGGCATTCAATACAGCCGCAAGCTATGTCGCCAACACCAACTGGCAGGCATACAGCACCGAATCCACCCTCAGCTATCTTGTCCAGGTCCTCGGCCTGACTGTCCAGAATTTCGTGTCTGCCGCCACAGGCATCGCCGTGCTGTTTGCACTCATACGAGGCTTTGTCAAAGTCCGCTCGACAGGACTGGGAAACTTCTGGGCCGATATGACCCGGATCATCATTCAGGTGCTGCTGCCCCTCAATCTGGTCGTCGCGTTGCTGCTTGGTGCAGGAGGCGTCATCCAGAACTTTCAGGAAGCAAAGACCGTGCCGCTCCTTGAGCCGATCGCCGTTAACGCCCAGAACGAAATGATCGAAAACGCCATCATCGACGAGGAAAGCGGCACCGTGACAGTGGACGGTCATGTTGTACCCGACGCGCAGATCATAACCGAACAGTATGTGCCGATGGGCCCGGGCGCCAGCCAGATCGCCATCAAACAGACAGGAACCAACGGAGGCGGATTTACAGGCGTCAATTCAGCCCATCCGCTCGAAAACCCGAACGCGTGGACAAACCTGATCGAAATGCTCTCCATCCTGCTGATCCCGGCCGCCCTGTGCTTCACCTTCGGATCGGCCGTCAAAAACAAAAAACAGGGCATCGCCATCTTTGCCGCCATGTTTACATGTCTTGTCGTGGCCCTGGCATGCATCGGCGCCAGCGAACAGGCCGGCACCCCGCAGCTTGCCCAGGACCAGATCGTGGACCTGTCCGACAACGAACAGGCCGGAGGCAACATGGAAGGCAAGGAGACCCGCTTCGGGATCGTATCGTCTTCTGCATGGGCCGCCTTTACGACAGCCGCTTCCAACGGATCGGTCAACTCGATGCATGACAGCTACACCCCGTTAGGCGGCATGGTCGCCATGATCCTCATGGAACTTGGCGAAGTGATCTTCGGCGGCGCAGGGACCGGCCTTTACGGAATGCTCGCCTTCGCGCTGCTCACCGTGTTCATTGCCGGGCTCATGGTCGGCCGCACCCCCGAATTTCTCGGAAAAAAGATCGAGCCGTCCGAAATGAAGTGGGCAGTCCTTGTATGCCTGGCCACCCCGGTCGCCATCCTGGCCGGCAGCGGGATCGCCGTCATGGTCCCGTCCGTCATGGACAGCCTGAACAGCACCGGCCCGCACGGCTTTTCCGAAGTGCTGTACGCGTACAGCTCAGCCGGCGCGAACAACGGGTCCGCCTTTGCCGGCTTTCAGGCCGACACAGTATTCCTGAATGTCAGCATCGGCCTGGTCATCCTGTTCGCACGCTTTGTCCCGATCGTGGCTACGCTGGCCATTGCCGGCAGCCTCGTTCAGAAAAAGAAGCTGGCCGCGACAGCCGGCACCTTGTCCACGACCAATACGATGTTCGTATTTTTGCTCATATTGATCGTGCTGCTCATCGGCGCCCTGAGCTTTTTTCCCGCCCTGGCCCTCGGACCGCTCGCCGAACAGTTTGCCAGCATCGCATAAAGGAGGCATGAAATATGCATGAAAAAAAGAAAAGCGTTTTCGCTGACAAGAAGATGCTTTGCAGAGCCGTGAAAGATTCCTTCAGAAAACTTGACCCGAAAACACAGAAAGAAAATCCGGTCATGTTCCTGGTTTATGTGTCGGCCATCCTGACCGCTATTTTATGGATCGTATCCTTGTTCGGCATCAAAGATGCATCGGGCAGCTATACCCTGGCCGTCGCCGTCATTTTATGGTTCACCGTCCTGTTCGCCAATTTTGCCGAAGCCATCGCAGAAGGACGAGGAAAAGCGCAGGCCGATTCGCTGCGCGCCTCCCGCAAGGATGTAGACGCCAGCAAGCTTGTCACCCTTGCCGATCATGACGATATCGTCGTCGTTTCGTCCAGCACCTTGAAAAAAGGAGACTATGTGATTGTGCGTGCCGGAGAACAGATCCCGGCCGACGGCGAAGTGGTAGAAGGCGCCGCCTCCGTCGACGAGAGCGCCATTACCGGCGAATCCGCCCCCGTGATCCGCGAAGCAGGAGGTGACCGCAGCGCCGTGACCGGCGGAACGACCGTTTTATCCGACTGGATCGTTGTTCAGGTCACCAATGAAGCCGGCGAAAGCTTCCTGGACAAAATGATCGCCATGGTCGAAGGGGCTGCACGCAAGAAGACCCCCAATGAGATCGCGCTCCAGATCTTCCTGATCGCCCTGTCCATCATCTTTATTCTCGTGACGATGGCCCTGTATGCGTATTCGACCTTTTCGGCCGAAATGGCCGGAACCGCGAACCCGACATCGCTTACGACACTGATCGCGCTGCTCGTCTGCCTGGCACCTACCACGATCGGCGCGCTGCTGTCAGCCATCGGCATTGCCGGCATGTCGCGCCTCAATCAGGCCAATGTGCTCGCTATGAGCGGACGGGCCATCGAAGCAGCCGGCGATGTGGACATCCTCATGCTCGACAAGACCGGCACCATCACCCTTGGCAACCGCCAGGCTTATGAATTCATCCCGGTCGGAAAAACGAGCATCGAGGAACTGGCTGAATCTGCTCTGCTTTCCTCGCTGGCCGACGAGACACCGGAAGGCCGAAGCATCGTGGCCCTGGCCGAAAAACAGTTGAAAGGAAGCACGAACGACCTGGAAGACAAGGAAATGCATTTCATTCCTTTCAGTGCCATGACCCGGATGAGCGGCGTCGACTATGAGGGAAACGAGATCCGAAAAGGCGCGGCCGACACGATCCGCAGTTATGTGCTGCAGGCCGGCAAAGCGTATTCGGACGAATGCAGCCGTGCCGTGAAATCTGTGGCAGCGCAGGGAGGGACACCGCTGGTCGTCGCAAAAAACCGCACGATCCTGGGCGTGATCTATTTAAAAGACATCATCAAGCAGGGGGTCAGGGAGAAATTTGCGGACCTGAGAAAAATGGGGATCAAGACGATCATGATCACCGGAGACAATCCGATCACCGCCGCCGCGATCGCCGCCGAAGCCGGTGTCGACGATTTTCTCGCTGAAGCGACCCCGGAAGGCAAGCTGGCCATGATCCGCGAATTTCAGGCAAAAGGACACCTGGTCGCCATGACCGGCGACGGGACCAACGACGCGCCCGCCCTGGCCCAGGCTGATGTAGCGGTTGCAATGAACAGCGGAACGCAGGCGGCCAAGGAAGCGGGCAATATGGTCGATCTCGATTCTTCGCCCACAAAGCTGATCGAAATCGTTCAGATCGGCAAGCAGCTGCTGATGACACGCGGCAGCCTGACCACTTTCTCGATCGCAAACGATGTGGCAAAGTACTTTGCGATCATTCCGGCGCTGTTCGTCACGCTGTATCCCGAGCTGGCTGCGCTCAACATCATGGGCCTGCATTCGCCGCAAAGCGCCGTCCTTTCCGCGATCCTGTACAACGCGCTGATCATCATCGCGCTGATCCCTCTTGCGCTGAAGGGAGTCCGATACCGCGAAGTGCCGGCGGGCAGGCTGCTGTCGAGAAATCTGCTCATCTTCGGTCTGGGCGGTCTGATCGCCCCGTTTGTTTTTGTGAAGCTGATCGACATGCTTCTTGTCGCATGTCATCTTGTATAAAGGAACTGGAGGATAACGAAATGAAAGAATGCAAAGGCATCGTGCCAAAAGCGGTGACCATGTTTTTGATTTTTACCGTTGTGTGCGGGCTGATCTATACGGGCATCGTGACCATATGTGCCCAGGTGCTGTTTGGGCAGCAGGCAAACGGACAGATCATTGTCGTGGACGGCAAGGAGTACGGAAGCGCGCTGCTCGGCCAGCAGTATACGGATGATTCCCATATGTGGGGACGTATCATGAACATTGATGTGAGCACATTTCGCGATCAGGACCAGAACGCCGTGATGTACGCCTATCCGTCCAATTTGTCGCCGGCAGGCAAGGAGTATGAAACGCTGGTCGCGCAAAGGATCGAAAAGCTGCAGCAGGCAGATCCCGAAATGGCCGGCACCCCGATCCCGGTCGATCTGGTCACCTGTTCGGGAAGCGGCCTGGATCCGCACATATCCCCGGCTGCCGCCCGATATCAGGTCGCCCGGATCGCCAGGGCAGCCAGTCGAAGCGAACAGGAAGTGGAAGACATCATCGACAAATGCACGAGCGGAAAGCTGTTCGGGATCTTCGGCGAAAAGAGCGTGAACGTCCTCAAGGTAAACCTGATGCTTGACGGGATCCTGAAATAAGGATCAACAGCGTAGGTGCTGGCGAAAAAGCTGTGATAAAATGCTGGATCAGGAGGAGAACGGATGGAAATGCCAAGACACGATCCGGATCAGCTTCTGGAAGCGATCCGGAAAGAGGATAGAAGGAAGAGCTTTGGAAAGCTGAAAATATTTTTCGGCTACGCAGCCGGGACAGGAAAAACGTTTGCGATGCTGCAGGCAGCCCACCAGGCATGCAGACGCGGCGTCGATGTAGTGGCCGGATACATCGAGCCGCATGCCCGTCCTCAGACCGCAGCTCTGATGAGCGGGCTCGAACAGATCGCGGTAAAAAAAGTATCCTATCAGAACATGACCCTTTCAGAATTCGATATCGATCAGGCGCTCAGACGCATGCCCCAGCTCATCCTTGTCGATGAGCTCGCGCACACCAACGCGCCTGGCAGCCGGCACATGAAACGGCATCAGGATGTGCAGGAGCTGCTCAAGGCCGGGATCGACGTGTACACGACCGTCAACGTGCAGCATATCGAGAGCCTGAACGATATGGTCGCTTCGATCACCGGCATCCAGGTGCAGGAAAGGATCCCCGACTCCGTGTTTGATCAGGCCGATCACGTAGAGCTTGTGGATATTGAGCCGGCTGAGCTGCTCGAGCGGATGGAAGCAGGAAATATTTACCGCAAAGAACAGGCCGAAAGGGCTGCCCTCCACTTTTTCACGAACGAAAACCTGACCGCTCTGCGCGAAATCGCCCTGCGGCGCTGTGCCGACCGGGTGAACCTGCGCATGGAAACTGCCCGCCTACAGAGCCGGAAAGAGTACCATACCGACGAGCATATTCTTGTCTGTCTTTCCTCTTCGCCTTCCAACGCAAAGATCATCCGTACCGCGGCCCGGATGGCCCAGGCGTTCCGCTCCGGTTTTACGGCTCTTTTTGTGGAGAGCACGGCAGCAGACGCGATGGGAGCCGACGACAGGAACCGGCTTCGCAGCAATATCCGGCTTGCCGGGCAGCTCGGAGCCTGTGTCGAGACCGTATACGGCGAAGATATCGCGCAGCAGATCGCGGAATTCGCCACGCTTTCCGGCGTATCCAAGATCGTGATCGGGCGCAGTGCGGCCACCAGGAACCGGCTGTTTGGCAAGCCGGCATTGACCGACCAGCTCATTGCGTGCGCTCCGCATATCGATATTCATGTGATCCCGGATTCGAATGCCGGAATGAAGAGCTGCCGGTGTACGAAAAAGTTCACGATGACGCCGCATCTGCTTCATGATATGAGCCGCAGCATCCTGGCCCTGGCCATCTGCACCGTGATCGGCTATGTCTTTTTCTCGATGGGATTTTCCGAAGCGAATATCGTCGCTGTCTATATTCTGGGCGTGCTGGTCATTTCGATCGTGACGACAAGCCGTTTCTGCGGAGCGGCGGCTTCGCTGGTCAGCGTGCTCGTATTCGTCTTTTTCTTTACGGAACCGCGTTTCACGTTCCGGTTCAGCGACCCGAATTATATTGTCACGTTCGCGATCATGTTCCTTGTTGCGCTGCTGACCGATTCGCTGGCTTCCCGGCTCAAGAACAACGCCCGCCAGTCTGCCCGTGCGGCATACCGTACGAAGATCCTGTTCGAAACCAATCAGCTTCTTCAGAAGGAAACCCGGGAACAGGCAATCGCCGACGCGACGGCCGGACAGCTCGTGAAGCTGCTCAACAGGGATATCGTTGTGTACCTGGCCGATAAAAACGAGCTGAAGAGGGGCACGATCTACCGGTGTGCGCAAAGCGAAAAGAAAAATCTCGTGTCCGAAAATGAAAAAGCGGTGGCTTTCTGGGTGTTCCGCAACAACAAGCATGCCGGGGCGACGACCGATACCTTATCGAATGCATGCTGCCTTTATCTGGCGATCCGCATCGATCAGCACGTGGATGGTGTCGTAGGGATCGCGATGGATGAAACGCCTCTTGACTGTTTTGAAAACAGTATCGTGCTTTCGATCCTTGGCGAATGCGCTCTCGCGCTGGAAAACATCAAAAATGCCCGGGAAAAGGAGGAGGCGGCCGTACAGGCGGAAAACGAGCGGCTCCGGGCCGATCTTCTCCGGATGATCTCCCACGATCTGCGCACGCCGCTGACTGCCATTTCAGGAAACGCGGACAATCTGCTTTCCAGTTACCGGAAGATGGATGAGACAATGAGAGAGCAGACTTTTTCGGATATCTATGACGATTCCATATGGCTGATCGATCTGGTGGAAAATCTGCTCGCGATCACACGGATCGGCGAAGGAAAGGTGCAGATGTCGCGCTGCGTGCACGTCATGGATGAGATCGTTGCGGAAGCGGTGCAGCATGAAAGCAGGCGCTGCCGCCACCACACGATCCGCCAGGCGGTTTCGCAGGATCTGCTTCTTGTCGACGCTGATGCCAGACTGATCATACAGGTCCTTGTCAATCTGATCGAGAACGCGATCAAATACACGCCGCCAGGTTCGGTGATCGAAATCTCTTCGCGGCCTGACCCGAAAAACCATCAGGTCGTCGTTTCGGTCGCGGATGACGGTCCGGGCATTCCGGATGAACAGAAAGAACACGTTTTCGATATGTTTTACTGTAACGGGGGGAAGGCGGCGGACAGCCAGAGAAGCCTTGGTCTTGGTCTTTCGCTGTGCCGCTCGATCGTGGAGGCCCACGACGGAACGATCACGGTGGCCGACCGCGAACCGCAAGGGACCGTTTTTACATTTACATTGCCGGCAGGGGAGGTACAGCTGCATGAATAAACCTTTGATCCTTGTCGTGGAGGATGATGCGCCTGTGCGCAATCTGATCACGACGACATTAAAAACGAATGAATACCGCTATGTGAGCGCGGCGAGCGGAAAAGAGGCGATCATTGAAGCCTCTTCGCATAACCCGGATATCGTGCTTCTTGATCTCGGGCTGCCCGATATCGACGGGGTGGAAGTGATCGAAACGATCCGTTCGTGGTCCAATCTGCTGATCATCGTGATCAGCGCGCGCAGCGAGGACACGGACAAGATCGAAGCGCTGGATGCCGGGGCCGACGACTATCTGACCAAACCGTTTTCTGTCGAGGAACTGCTGGCCAGGCTGCGCGCGACAAGAAGAAGGCTGGCTTTTATGAGCGGCGGAATGCCGGCTTCCAGCCCGGTATTCGTGAACGGACGGCTCAAGGTGGATTATGCGTCAGGATGTGTCTATGTGGATGGCATCGAGCTGCACCTGACTCCGATCGAATACAAGCTGCTGTGCCTGCTTTCCAGAAATGCGGGCAAGGTGCTGACCCACACGTATATCACGCAGCAGATCTGGGGGCGCAGCTGGGATAATGATGTGGCTTCGCTTCGTGTCTTTATGGCGACGCTGCGCAAAAAGCTCGAGCCGGGTCCGGGCTGCGAACAGTATATCCAGACCCATATTGGCGTGGGCTACCGGATGATGCGTATGGATTGAGCAGTTCTTATATCGTCTGTTCTGTCTCTTCCTGCGTGTCTTCGGCCATGATTTTTTCCTGCTGGATGAATCGTTTGTCGTAAAGCCACGATCTGGAGCGGAAGAAAAAGAAGAACAGGATCGACGAGGCGCCCCACGTGAGCGGATAGACCCAGTACACGAACCAGATATTGTGGAACAAATATCCGGTGACCATCAGAAAGCCGATCCGCAGCGCGCACCAGCAGATGAGCATCACATACATCGGGATGGTCGGTTTTCCGCCTCCGCGCAGTACCGAGGCGACCGCATGCGAGTAGGCGAGCAGAAAGTAGAACCAGCAGTTGCACCAGATCCTTTCGGCTCCGAAGGAAATGACATCCGGGTTCGGATCGAACAGGGCGATGACCGGACGGGCGTTGAGAAGCATCAGCATACCGATCACCTGGGCGCAGATCACGGAACACCAGATCCCGAATTTTGCCCCGTCATAAGCCCGTTTCAGCTTATTGGCCCCGATATTGGACGACACGAACGTGGAGATGGCCATATTGAAGGACATGATGGGCAGAAAGGCGAATCCTTCGACTTTGGAGTATGCACCGCAACCGGCCATGGCCATGGCGCCAAACGCATTGATATTGGACTGGACGACGACATTGGCGATCGAGATGATCGAATTCTGGATGCCGGTCGGCACGCCGTACCGGATAATTTCTGTCATGCATCCTTTATAAAAGCGGATCTTCAGCAGGCTGATATGATAGGCGACGTTTTTTCTGAGCATGACGAGCAGGGACAGAAAAGCGGATACGAACTGCGAGATGATCGTGGCATAGGCTGCTCCGTCCACATCCATGTCCAACCGGGTGATAAAAACGATATCGAGCACGATGTTGAGCAGCGAGGAAAGGATCAGAAAATAGAGCGGGGTCGTCGAGTCGCCGACAGCGCGCATGATTCCTGAAAGAAAATTGTACAGGACAAGCCCGAGCGAGCCGAGAAAGTAAATGCTGAAATACAAATTGGATTGAGCCAGCACTTCGGAAGGTGTCTGCATCCATTCGAGCAGGATCGGAGAGAGATAGGTTCCCAGCGCGGTCAGGACCAGGCCGATCACGAACGCGAGCGCGACTGTCGTATAGATCGTGTCGGTCATTTCCTCCTTCAGCCCGGCGCCGAACAGGCGCGAAATGACGACACCGGCTCCCATCGACATGCCGTTGAAAAATCCGATCATCAGAAAGATCAGATTGCCTGAGCTCGACACGGCAGCCAGAGCCTGCGAACCTAGAAAATTGCCGACGATCAAAGAGTCGGCGGTATTGTACAGCTGCTGGAACAGCTGACCGAGAAAGATCGGAAATGCGAACAGGATCATCTTTTTCCAGATCGGTCCTTCGGTCATGATTACTTGCGCTTTCAAGAAAATCCCTGCCTTTCATTACTGAATTATAAGAGTTAAATTTGATCTTTCAATATATAAAGTGCGGTACAAATGGAAAAACTGAACGAATTTTGGGAAAAATAAGAAATTTATGTAAAAATTTTCAAGAAATATAGTACAATGTCCTTGACAAAGAAAGGATTGATTTACTGATGTTTCAAAACTTTGATTCCGTGGACGCGCTTTTGATCAACAAGAAAAAAGGCCGATCATTTTATACTGGCAAACCGGTTTATAAACTTGTATTTCAGACGAAACTGGGAATTCTGAATTTTGAGGTCGATGAAGACTGTTTCCATTGCGTAGAGGTGGGATATAAAGGTCTTTTGAAAGCTGATGGATCAAAACTTGTTTCATTTGGGAAATGGATCGAATCGCCGATCATGCCGGTCACTACTTCAGAATTATCATGGCTCCAGTTCTAATGGAGCTTTTTTTCTGCGCGAACACGCATAAGGCGCACACCGAATGAATTATCTGGGTTGAACTTTTTCCGCCAAGCTCCTAAAATGAGGAGAACAGGAGGAAGATCAAATGAAAAAAGAAAAAAATCTCCGTGTCTTTTTATATGTAGTCACGATCTTATCATTGATTTACACATGTTTTACTTTATTTCAGGCTTATGCGACCTTTACTTCGTATTATGCCAATATGGCGTACTCTTTTGGCGACGTATTTGTTTATGTGCTCAGCTCGTGCTATGCGCCGTTGTGCTTCACGATCATTTTCTATGTCATGATCGCGGCGCTCGATATCTGGTGCGCGCATGTCGAGAACGCTTTGATGCCTGGGCAGGTGCGTCTGGAAGAGGATGCCAAAAAAGCGGCAAGGGAACAGTTCGAAGATGAAAAGGATCTTGCCAAAGGCGAAAAAGAACTGGCCAGAGATGCGGTGAAAGAAAACAAGGAGAACATCGATGATCTGGCAAAGGATCAGAAAGAAGCGGCCAGAGAACTTGACAGGGAAGGCCGCAAGGAAGTAGACAAGGTCATCCGGGATCAGAAGGAAGCGGCGCGCAAAGACGAAAAGCTGGAAGAAAAAGAGATCGATCAGCAGGAGCGCGACGATATCAAGGCGGCCCGGGAAATCGAAAAAGAAGCCGAAAAATAATAACGAATCATGCGATGCAGCGAATCTTTTGCTGCATTTTTTGTATAATGGAACCGGAAACAGGAAAGGAAACCGTAGCTTATGGATTCATTGAAGGAGATCGGCAGGCAGGCCAGGCTGATCCGTAAATATTTCGTGCTTGCGATCTTGTTCGTCGGGATCGAAACGCTCTTTGAGGTGCTCATTCCGCTGCTCATGTCCGATATTATCGACCAGGGCATCCTGAATAAGGATATGAGGATCTTCGCTACCAGAGGGATCGGGATGATCGCGTGTGCCGTGCTTTCGCTTTTGACAGGGATGCTGTATGCGCGCTATGCGGCCAAAGCGAGCACGAAGCTTGGCCAGCTCGTGCGGGACAAACAGTTCGAGCGGATCCAGAAATTCACATTCACCAATCTCGATCATTTTGAAACGAGCGGCATCATCACCCGGCTGACCAGCGATGTGACGGTCGTGCAGAACGCGGTCACGTCCGGACTCAGGCCGCTGGCCCGCGGGCCTGTCATGCTCGTGCTCGGACTGGTCATGTCGTTTATCATCAACGCGAAGCTTGCGTTCGTGTTTTTTATTGTCAGTCCTGTGCTTGCGCTCATCATGGTGTGGATCGTAAAAAAAGTGGCGCCCCAGTATCCGCTCATGCAGCACGCGCTCGATCTGATCAACTCGGTGGTGCAGGAAAACCTGACCGCGATCCGGACGGTCAAGGCGTTCGTGCGCAAAAAGTATGAGATCGAACAGTTCGACAGGATCAATGAACAGGTGGCCCGGATCACGCAGACCACGTTCCATTACGCCTTGTTTAACACGCCGGCATTCCAGTTTTGCATGTATATGACGATCGTCGTGCTCATGCTCATCGGTTCCAACCTCATTCTTGCCGGTCAGCTCGAGGTCGGACAGCTGACGGGCATCCTGAGCTATGTGCTGCAGATCCTCAATTCTTTTGTGATGCTATCCAATGTCTTTCTGCTGCTTACCCGTTCCATGGCAAGTATCGGACGGATCGGGCAGATCCTTGCCGAACCGCTGCAGTCTGCCAGTCCGGATCCGGTCCGGGAAATGAAGGATCCAACGATCCGGTTCGAGCATGTCAGCTTCAAATACGCGCCGGACGCCAGGAAAAACGTGCTTTCCGATATCTGCATGACGATCGATCCGGGCAGCTCGGTGGGCATCCTGGGCGGTACCGGGAGCGGCAAGACGACGCTTGTTTCGCTCATACCGCGCCTGTACGATGTGTCGCAGGGACGTCTGACGATCGGCAATGTGAAGGTGGAAGATTATGATCTGCGCTTTCTGCGCGACAAGGTGGCGGTCGTTCTGCAGAACAATGTGCTCTTTTCCGGCACGATCCTTGATAATCTGCGCTGGGGCGATCCGGATGCGAGCCTTGGCGAGATCGAGAAGGCGTGCCGTATTGCGTGTGTGGATGAATTTATGGATCGCCTGAGCAATGGTCTGGAAACCGAGCTTGGACAAGGGGGTGTCAACGTGTCCGGAGGACAGAAGCAGCGCCTCTGTATTGCCAGAGCTCTGCTCAAAAAACCGAAGATCCTCATTTTTGATGATTCGACGAGCGCGGTGGACACGAAGACGGACGCAAAGATCCGCGAAGGACTGGATACGCTGACCGGGATGACAAAGATCATTATCGCACAGCGTATCCAGAGCGTGGAACACTGCGATCAGATCATCGTGCTCAATGACGGGATGATCGAGGCTTCGGGCACGCATGCGCAGCTGATGCGGGACAGTGCGGTATATCGGGAGATTTACGAGACGCAGAAGAGAGGAGGGCAGGACAATGGCTAAATACGGTCGTCCGCAGGATCTGAAGAAGACGCTGAAGCGGTTATTTTCCTATATGGGCCGGCATGCCTTTTTGTTCCTGCTTGTCGGTGTTCTTGTTTCGATTGCGGGCCTGGCCAATTTGTTCGGGGTATTTATGATCCGTCCGGTCGTCAACGCGGTGGGCCAGGGTCATGTCCGCCAGGCTATGACGGGGATCGTGGTGATGGCTGTGATCTTTTTGGCAGGCGTGCTTTCGGCGCTGGGCTATACGCAGATCATGGCTTCGGCGGCCCAGCAGGTGGTCAAGGATATCCGCAGAGATCTGTTCGTGCATATGCAGGATCTGCCGCTCAGGGTGTTCGATACGACGTCGCATGGTGATCTGATGTCCCGTTTTACCAACGATGTGGATACGATCAGCGATGCGCTGAACAATTCGTTCGCGATGATGATCCAGGCATTTATCCAGGCCGTGGGTACGCTGGTCCTGCTTTTTGTGCTCAGCTGGAAACTGTCTCTGATCGTTTCGGTGTTCTATGTGCTGATGATGCTTTATATCCGTTTTTCGGGATCAAGGAGCAAAAAATATTTTTCGGCCCAGCAAAGAGAGCTTGGCGTGCTCAACGGATTTGTGGAAGAGATGGTCAGCGGACAGAAGGTCGTGAAGGTGTTCAATCACGAAACGGCCAATCTGGATACTTTTATAAACAAGAGCGCCAATCTGCAGCAGGTTTCCGAAAAGGCGCAGTCGTTTGCCCAGACGATGGTGCCGATGGTCGTTTCGCTTTCCTATGTGAATTATGCGATCGTCACGCTTGCTGGAGGATGGATGGTATGGAACGGGACGATGGATCTCGGTTCGCTCGCTTCCTATCTGGTGTTCGTGCGTCAGGCGGCCATGCCGATCAATCAGTTTACCCAGCAGTCCAATCTTGTTCTTGTGGCGGCGTCGGGTGCTGAGCGGATCTTCCTTTTTATGGAACAGAAGCCGGAGGAGGATCAGGGTATCGTGCGCCTGGGATATGTGGATGGTATGCCGTGCTGGATCCATCCGCGCCCGGAGGGAGAAGATGAAATTGTTCCGGTCAAAGGGGTGGTGGAATTTCATCATGTCGACTTTGGCTATCATGCGAAACATCTTATCCTCAAAGATCTGTCGCTGCGCGCCGATCAGGGAAAGAAGCTGGCGTTCGTGGGCGCGACGGGCGCCGGAAAGACGACGATCACGAATCTGATCAACCGGTTTTACGAGATCCGGAAAGGTTCGATCACGTTTGACGGGATCGATGTGCGGCTGATCAAAAAGGACGATCTGCGCCGCAGCCTGGGGATCGTGCTGCAGGATACGCATTTGTTTACGGGAACGATCCGCGAAAATATCCGGTTCGGAAATCTGGATGCCACAGATGAACAGGTCGTGCAGGCGGCCAGACTTGCGAGCGCGCATTCGTTTATCGAGCGTCTGCCGCAGGGATATGATACGATGATCACAAATGACGGGGCTTCGCTTTCCCAGGGACAGCGTCAGCTGCTTGCGATTGCCAGGACGGCGATCGCGGATCCGCCGGTCCTGATCCTTGACGAAGCGACCAGCTCGATCGATACGCGTACCGAGAAGCTGATCGAAAAGGGCATGGATGCGCTCATGGAAGGAAGAACGGTGTTTGTGATCGCGCATCGTCTTTCGACCATCCGGAATGCGGATGAGATCATCGTGCTTGATCACGGAACGATCGTAGAGGAGGGCAGTCATGACGAGCTGCTCGAAAAGCAGGGCATTTACTACCAGCTGTATGAAGGTATGTTTGAACTGTCCTGATCTGGATAATATAGAAAAACAAGTTACTATTTTAAGGAATAGACCATTCGGTGCAAAGAAAATATGGTCTATTCTTTTTTATCGTTCTTGAGCAAGGAGACCCCTCTTTAAGTGGTTCAATGATTCCAGACCTGCCTTTTTTATGGCATTTTTGGTATAAAAACTATAAAAATATTGTCAAAACATAATTGTAAAATTATAAAATAAGTACAACTCAATAAGGGGGAAAGGAGTTTTTTATGAACGATAAGAAAAAGAACGCTCCAATATTGCAGGAGCAAAGAGGGAGGGCTGAAGGATGAAACAGCCGAAACCATGGATGCTGAATGTTTTGATGGTGCTAGCGATCGTACTGATCGTCCTGCAGATGTTTTCTGCGCTTGTGCTGGTCCTTGCGGGAATCTGCAGCCTGATCATGCCGCAGATCTTTGATACGATGATCCAGTCAGGCGCTTTATCGGCTGCGGTGGGCTCGAATCTGGCAGGGGCCGAACTGACGGCTTCGACATTTTCGGTATGGTTCCTGATCATGACAGTGATCGTGATGGTGGCTATGGTGTTTCAGTCGCTTGCATTCTGGAATGCGTACAAGATCGTAAAGAACTGGAAGAACAAGCTTTACGGCAATGTCCGCCTGGTCAGACAGGCTGGCAAGTGGATCCTGATCGCGCAGCTGATCGGATGGCTTGGCGGCATAGCCGGGATACTGGCGCTGCCAGGCATATCGATAAATCTGGAACCGAACGCAGGAACGCTGTCCTGGATCTTTATTGGTCTGATGGCGCTTTGTGTTCCGCAGAGCGGACCGGTCATGATCAAGGAGGAATAGGTCATGGATGCCAAAGTGATCTGCCGGACTGGTTTTGTCGAGCACGCAGGCTGTTCGCATCATGACGCGAAAGCGAAAATTCAAACCCCGGTGCATAAGGAAGCGGATTGCGAAAAAGCCAAAGAAACAAATAAGGGAGAATAGAAAAAACAGCGGTTCGATCCGCTGTTTTGTTTATTCGAACGTAAGATGATCCCTGATCCGTTTCCAAAGGAACAGGGAAAGAAGGGCGCAGGCTCCTTCGGTCAGAAGGAAGGCATACCAGCCGATCTGCAGCCCGAAAAAGTTCATCATCAGCGCGAGTAGCGGAATGAGAACGATCAGCTGCCTGAGCAGGGAGACGATGAGCGATTCGACGGGTTTGCGCAGTGCCTGAAAGCAGGAGCACAGGATCATGGAAATGCCGGCGAATACGAAGCTCAGACTGATTTCCCGCAGGCACGGTATGCCGATCTCGTACATGGACGCATCGGCATTGAACATGGAAAGAAGCTGTGCCGGGAAGGCGAGGAACACAATGGTTCCTAGAAGCATGATGGCGCATGCGATCTCTAGCGAGAAACGGACGGCTGGAAAGATACGGTCTTTCCGTCTGGCTCCGTAATTAAAAGCGAGTATCGGGATGATGGCATTGCTGATTCCCATGACGGCCATGAACACGAACTGCTGCAGCTTGGTGTATACGCCAAAGACCGAGACGGCCATATCGGAAAACGGGGCCAGGATATAGTTCATGAGGATGCCCATAAAGCCGGTCACGGCCTGCATGACCATGGCAGGAACGCCGACCTTGTAGATTTCTTTGAGCATCGTGGTGTCGAGCGCAAAATTTCTTATATCCATATGCACTTCGGGAACTTTTCTGTGCGTGATATAAATGCCGATGCCCATTGCGATGATCTGTCCGATGACGGTGGCAATGGCGGCTCCGGCTACGCCTAATGCCGGAAAATGAAGCAGTCCGAAAATAAGGATGGGGTCCAGGATGATATTGACAAGCGCCCCGATACACTGAATGGCCATGTTGTACATCGGACGTCCGGCGGCCTGCATGATCCTTTCGAACGTGATCTGGACAAAGATGCCGAATGAAAAGAGGGTGCAGATACGGATGTACGATACGCCTGAGGCGATCACGGCCTGATCGCCGGCAAACGACTGCATGAACGCCTTGGCTCCGAACCAGCCGGCCAGAGCGAAGACGAGCCAGTTCAGCAGGGCCAGGAGCAGTCCGTGCATCACGCTTTGATCGGCCATTTTCCCATTGTTCTGGCCAAGATATCTGGCCAGCAGGGTATTGAAGCCGACGCCGGTGCCGCAGGCGACAGCGATCATGAGCGTCTGGACGGGATAGCACAAAGAGACGGCGAGCAGGGCGTCCTGGGAATAGCCGGCAACGAAAATACTGTCCACGATGTTGTACAAAGCGGACACGAGCATAGAAAGGGCGATCGGAACCGACATGGAAATAACCAGCCGGCGGATGCCCATCGATTCCATTTTTGACATAAAAACCTCCAAAAATGCATGCTTCGAAAATTTCTTATGCTTTGACGAAGAATCGCACTAGTTCTGTATTATGAACTCTTTTTTGAAAAGATACAAGCCATATTACGAAAAAACAGTTTCTGATCGTGGTGGAAAACATGGCTGCTGCGGTGGAAAGAAAGGAAGTAGATTGTATAAAAATAATAAAATCGTTGCTGAAGGTGAAAGGGTGTCATAAAATAAAAGCAGAAGAGGGGGATCTTATATGAAAAAGGTGTGGCTTGCCGGATGGATGGCGACGATCATTGCGTATATTGCATGCATCCTGCTTATGCAGCATGCGAGCTTTCGTTTGTTTTCTCTGCAGGGAGAAGTGATGGCAGATCAGATCGCCCAGATCAGAAGCAGCCAGCAAATCATGGAAACTGGCAGGATGCTCCTGCTGTTCCTGTCGCTTGCCGGTTTCTTATGCTGCGGGATGCTTTCCATGAAAAAGCGGGTCTGGCTGTTGTGGGGACTGGCGACAGTCTTTGCGCAGATTCTTTTTGCGGTATTGTATTCAAAGTGGATGACGGGCGTGTATTTCGCGTTTGCGGAGGCGTATCAGTTTCAGAAATGGTTCTGGATCATCCTGCTGATCGGTGTGATCGGATTTTATATGGTCGGAAGGAAAACGGAGGAAAAGATGCATGTGTGAAGATTTGAAAATCCATTCCAGCCTGTTTGAAATGGATGGAAAACAATTCAGCCTGAACGATATTCAAAAAGTAACGATCCTGAATGAGGATGCCAAATACAAAGGAAAGACGAAACCGTTTTCCCATCAGGTGCTCAGCGGGGTCACGATGCTCATGCCGATCGCGGGCAATCCCGTATTGTATGTCGGATTGCGGATCGGGATGAAAGATGGTTCCACACAGTATGTATATGTTTCGAAGAAGCCGGTCCAGATCAATTCGGATGCGTATTATGCGGACCGCAAAGAAGCAGAACGGCTGATGGAAAAGCTGACGAAGGGGACACCGTCTTCGGTGCTGCAGGCGGAAAAGAACGATCCGATCCTTTAAAACGAACAAAAGAGCCGTCAGGCTCTTTTTTCTGCTTTTCTCGCCCGTACCAGCAGCATCATGGGGCGTTTCATTTCGAGTTTGTATACTTCTTTATCCAGAAGTTCGAGGGAAGGGACGACTTCTTCGACCGCTTCCAGAGTGAATCCTGTTTTCAGAAGACCGTTCAGGATCGTTGTCAATGTATGATGGTATTTTTCGACTTTTGTATCGAGGAAAACGGTTTCGCGCTTTCCTTCAGAAAAATAATTGTCCACTTTCCATACAGGCGGTTCATTGATCCATGTCTGATCGCCTGCAGTAAAGACAGGATGCTCGATATTGAACAAAAAGATACCGTCTTGTTTCAGAAGCTTGTATATATGCTCAAAGAGCGGAAGCAGATCGTTTATATAGTGCAGGCACAGGTTGGCAAAAACGAGATCGAACGGTTTGTCTTCCTGTATGGCACAAAGATCAGCCTGTACGTATGTGATCTTTGGGTGGCTGTGCAGCTTTCGTGCCTGCTCGAGCATCTTTTCGCTTTGATCGATCGCGGTAATAGAGCTCGCGCCGTTTTTTGCAAAATAGCTGGCATGCCATCCGATACCGCATCCAAGATCGAGGATGCAGGCGTCTTCCAGGTCAGGAAGAAGCTTTTCGAGCTGTTTCCATTCGCCTGCAAAGTGCAGTCCTTTGCTTCGATCCATCTGCATGTAGCGGGCAAAAAAATCATCATGATCATAAATTCCGGACATATTCCTGTTTCCTTTCTGTGCATGATATCATCATATCAGAAATGGAGGGTTTCTGATGAAAACAATACGGATCACCGCATTAAAACAGGTCGAACACCACGACCTGATGGAACGGTTGGAAAACACGCTCGAACAGCCATGTACGATCCAGGTAGGACAGACGTGGATCTGCCATGATCTGCTCATGCCTGAAGGGTTTTGTTTGAGCGCGTGGCAGACGATCTATCCGTTTGCGATGACACTCGCCTATGGCGGGGAAGATATTTATTCGGGATGGATGAAAAACAGGAAGAGCGTCCTGCTGAGCTGCAACGACGGGTTTCGTCCTGTGAGTTTCTACGTCGAAGCCATAGAGGAAGAAAATTGAAGAATTGATGTAACGAATTGGCGTAAGGGGAATACTAATAGGCAAAGGAGGAGGAAGATATGGACGAGATCTATCAAAAATATGCGCGCTTCGTCTATCGCTATCTTCTTTCTCTGGGAGCCGGCGAAGATGTGGCTGAGGAAGTGATGCAGGAAACATTTTATCAGGCAGTCCGTTCGATCCATACGTACAAAGGCGAATCGAAACTGTCGACCTGGCTTTGCGCGATTGCCCGCAATCAGTATGCGAAATACCGGAAAAAGAATCCTGAACATGTTCCGTTCGATGAAACGTTCATGGCCAGCTCGATCAGCGATCCGCTGGCTCAGGTGGAAGTGCTCAGACAAATGCAGATACTGCCCGGCCATGCCAGAGAGATCATGTATCTTCGTATTTACGGCAATCTGAGCTTTCGCCAGATCGGGGAAGTGCTTGGTATTACTGAGAACACAGCTCGCGTCACCTATTACCGGGCCAGAGAAAAGCTGAGAAAGGAGATAGAGGAAAATGGAAGAGAATAAGCTGCATACGCTGGTCAACGATCTTCTTCCCGATTATATTGAAGGGCTGACAAGCCCGGAAACGAACCGGATCATAGAAGAGCATCTGGCAAAGTGTCCGTCATGCCGTGAAACGCTCGAGCGTATGAAGGAAAAGCCTTTCGTTCTGGAACCGGATGAAAAGGTCGAGATCGACTATCTGAAAACGGTCAGGAAGCAAAACAGACATCGTATCTGGATCACGATATGTCTTGTCCTTCTGATCGTGGCAGGCTGTTTTGGCACATATATCTTTCTGATCGGGACAAAAACACCGGCAGCCCTGCTTGATCTGGACACGACTGTGGGGCCTGATCACGTGAGCCTGGAAGTGGAATGTATCGAAAAGGGACGGAAAGTGTCGCGCGTTTCGTGGCACGAACAGGGTGGCCGTATAGAAGCACAGGTATATACGGTTCCGGGAAACGAAGAGAGAAAAACGTTCTCTTACGAGTCTGACAGCCTGATCGAAAATGTCGAAGTGGCTGGTCAGGTCGTATGGGAGGATGGAAAAGATATCCCGACCGAACTGTCCGTCCTTTATGAAAACAAAGTGGAATATGTCGGAAATGTTTCGAAAGTGTCCCGTCTTCTGGAAAAAATGGATGTGTCCGGTCTGATCGGAAGCTATACGTTCGCGCTGGACGATACGCGGCTGATCATTGATTCGGCCCGTCCGCTCGATGATGCCTATGTGGACCGGGAATCGCTTCTGATCCTTTCGCTGATCGAAAACGCGTCTTCTGTCACATGGAAATCGCAGGGAAAAGAGGAAACTGTGACCACAGAAAGGATGGATGATCTTCTGAATACAGAAATAAAGGAAGGTTATCGTTCTTTGGCCGCTTTTGCCGGCAATGTCGGGCGGCTCGAACAGTCAGAAGAAATATGGAGCATGTACGTTCTGGATGTGCAGATGGAGGACAACATTCCTGCCGGACAGCAGGTCGTATCCTTCATTGTTCGTGAAAACGGAAGAACCATCGAGGAACAGAGCGGATATATCAAAGATCGTATGGATGGCGACGGGCGTTTGTCGCAGCGCTTTTATCTGAAGAGCGGACAATACACGATTCAGCTTGTGATCGACGGAGAGGCGACCGAAGAAATGCCGCTGAACATTCATACGAAATATGGGCTGGAAAAGACAGAGAATGGCTGGAGGCTAGAGAAATGAAAATCAGAACAACGATCCTAACAGGCCTTGCTTGCATCCTGATGCTTGGGGCGTGTGCGAAAACCGCTACGACCGCACAAATATCGGACACGATGATGAACGGGCTGGCCAGGGCGCAGCAGACAACATCCTACACGATCAAAAAAACATATAAGGAAGAGCCTGCTAATGAAGAGTGGAAGATGTGCTGGAAAGATGAAGACAGGATCTATATAGTGCACGACTTTGGCCAGTTCAGACGAATGGAGCTGATCCGCTCGGACGAAAAGACGTTCGACGATATATTCGGTCTTGTCGGGATCAATGTATTTGAAGTGCAGTCGGTCGAAAAAAGCGGCCGCTATTACGGATATTTGTCGGGTCTCGATCATGAAATGCGTTTTCCGATGAAGCTGGACGACAAGGGACGCTGTGTCGGTCTGAAACCGGAGTTTCAATGGAGCATGAACGGCGATACGATCCATGCCATGCTCAAAGATTCGGAACGGGCCGGATACAATGCCCGTTTCCTTGAAGAGGCAAAGCGGGAACTGAGCGGATTGAAGGATCTGAATATGAAGGATTGCGAATACACGTTTCATTTTGATCGGGAGGGGAATCTGATCGCGATCGATGAAAAATACGAGATCGACTGGATCTACGAGGACCACACACGCATCGATAAACAGGATAATGTTTCGCGCATTTCGTATGATGATGTGAGCGAAAAGCTGCGATCCAATGTATACAAGGCGTTTGAACAGGAAGCAAAGGTGGGCGACAATATTGAATGGGACCCTCAGGGCATTCCGCGTGCAGAACAGAAAGAAGTCGTGTTCTAAGACCGGATCCGAGAAGAAGATGTAAAGGAAAATGTTTTCGAAAAAGGAATGTATCAGGAGTATTTAAACAATACAATGTGTGGTTTGCTCATGAAGAGAAATCGTTAATTCTTCAAAATATTCGAGAGAAATCCTTTATTCTGTAATTAAGGAGAATGAATATGTTAAATGAAGAATTGCGTCAGTTAGTAAAACAGGTCCAAAAAGATCAATGTGAAACGAATGTCTTCGAATTGAAAAGTGCTGCACAGGGGTGCCCCAAAAAGCTGTATGACACGCTTTCTTCTTTTTCGAATCAGGATGAAGGCGGAACGATCCTGTTTGGAATCGATGAATCAAATTTTGAAGTGTGCGGAGTATATGATGCAAATGATCTTCAGAAAAAGGTAAATGCAAAATGCAAGGAAATGGTCCCTAATGTCAGAGCGCATATGAGCGTATGTACGATCGAGGATCGTCAGGTCGTTTCTGCGGAGATTCCTGGAGTTGATTATTCGCAAAGGCCTGTATATTATTCCGGGAAAGGAATTTCCAAAGGTTCATATATCCGGAGCGGCGACAGTGATGCGCCGATGAGCGAATATGAAGTATATAAATATCAGGCTTATAAGAAAGGAATTCATGACGAGCAGAGAATTGTTGAAGATGGCTGGATCATTAAAAATGAAGACCGTTTAGAACGATATTTGAATGCCGTCAAAAAAGACAGACCAAACCTGTTTTCCACTTTACAGAACCATGAAATACTGAAAATGATGAAAGTGGAAAAAAATGCTTATCCAACAATCGCGGGACTGATGGTGTTTTCCGAATATCCTCAAGGGGCATTTCCAAATTTTTGTGTAACGGCAGTCGCAATTCCAGGCCCTAATCGCGGTGATGAGATCAATGAGATGATCCGATTTACGGACAATCGAAGAATCACTGGATCAATTCCCGAAATGCTGGAAGAAACGATTGATTTTATCGAAAAAAACAGTCGTCGACGGACAATCATCGATCAGAACGGACGGAGAGCAGATGAACCGGAATATCCGCTCCGTGCTGTTAGAGAACTCGTATTGAACGCGCTGATCCACAGAGATTACAGTATGTATACGGAAAATGCTCCAATTCGTGTGGAAATGTTTTCTGATCGTCTTGAAATCACGAATAGCGGCGGGATCTATGGCCGCATGCCAGTCGAGAAATTAGGCTATGATAGTCCGGAAACACGCAACAGTGTGTTGACCAATATTTTAGAGAAGTTAGGCTACAGCGAAAATAGGTACTCAGGAATTCCTGTTATACGGAATGAAATGAGAAAAAGAGGATTGCCGGCTCCTGAATTTATCAACTATAGGCAAGAAGACTCCCACCTCTATAGGTGGGAGATGAATTGCG
>ERZ778513.437-NODE-437-length-34411-cov-8.898824_pt1 | contig 34411 bp, 27 predicted proteins | sample MGYA00510345_ERZ778513 | MGnify/ENA primary metagenome ERZ778513 (study PRJEB29527, sample SAMN07138966) | mouse gut metagenome | material: feces | host: mouse | place: China:Nanjing | collected 2016-01-25 ... | reverse complement strand
TTTTTATGATGTCGACAGTGCCGTCGGTCGAGCCGCCGTCAATGACGATGTATTCGATATCCGGATAGCTCTGACCGAGCACCGACAGCATGGTCTGCTCTATGCTGTCTGCCGCATTATAACAGACGGTTACAACCGATATTTTAAGCATTTAGAGTATGTGATATTTGTTTTTCAGCAATTCTGTACGGCGCGTTTTCCATTGTCCGGCTTGCGGGTGGTGCGCATGAAATAGAAAAAGAACATTGCGGCGGCAATGAAAAGCGACACCGAAAAGCTGAGTATTATGCCGAAAGTGCCCAAGGCGAGCGGAAAGCCGAGCAGATAGGTTGCGGGAAGCCCGATTATGACATAGCTCACAAAAGCTATCCACAGCATCGACATGACATTTGATGTGCCGCGCAGGGCGTTTGCAAAATTAATCTGGGTGGCGTCGCAGAACTGATATATCACCAGCGGCAATATCAGCGAAAGAGCGAGTGACTCCACCGCAGGGTCGTGCGTAAATATGTGTATTATGCCCGGACCACGGAATATAAAGAAGCACGACGCTATGGCTGCGAGCATAAGCAGCACCTTGTAGCCGGCAAAGGCGTAGCGCCTCATCTCGACCCTGTCGTTGGTTCCGGCTGCATTGCTCACAAGCACCGACACTGCCGCTGCCACGCTGTAGTACACACAAAACCCGAGCGTGCCTATGATTATCACTATCTGAAACGCGGCAAGCGACACAGCGCCGAGCCAGCCTGCCATTACAGCCGCTGCCGTGAACGAACCGCTCTCAAAGGTCATCTGCATAGCCACCGGAAAGGAGGTGCGCGTTATTACGCCAAGCGAACGGCGCGTAATCCGCGAGGACACCATAGCGGAGCTGTAGGGGCGGTAATCCCTGCGCAGAAACATCACCGCTATTATCGCCGCCGGGCAGAATATCCTTGCCGCGAGGGTCGACAGCCCGGCTCCCGTAAGCCCCAGTTCGGGGCAGCCCCAGTTGCCGAAAATCAGAATCCAGTTGCCGAAAATGTTGATAATGTTCGAGGCGAGTATTATCCACATCGGCAAGCGGGTGCGCTTTATTGCGTATGCCCATTGGGCAAACACGTTGAACAGCGCCACCGGAACCACCCCCGCAAGATAAATTAGGTAATAGGGTCGGATGAGCGGCAGAAGTTCCTCCGGCTGACCGAGACGGTGCAGGTTGAAGTACACCGCCGTCATTATCGCCGTGATGCACAGCGCGAACAGTATGTTGGCAAGCACTCCGTTGCGCAGCATCTGCCCGATAGCATCCTTGCGGTTCAGACCGAACAGCGCGCCTATAATGGGAGTCAGTCCGTATGTAAACCCCACACAGGCAAAGATGCACACATTGAAAAGATTGTTTACGAACGATGCCGAAGCGAGGGCGTCAGTGGAATAGTTGCCCACCATGCCGGTGTCGGCAAATCCGACTACAATCAAACCGAGCTGCCCTATAAGAATGGGCAGCCCGAGCTTTATTATCTGCATTACGCGGCTTTGCATCCGCGGTGTTTCAGCGGCTGAGTTCAATACTGTTCTTTTTCGTTGGGAAAATCCACGTTCTTGACATCATTGACGTATCTGCCAAGACCCTCTGTGATTATTCCGGCCAGGTCGGCGTATTTTCTGAGAAACTTGGGCGAGAATCCGTTGTTCATGCCCATCATGTCCTGAAACACAAGTATCTGACCATCCACTCCGGAGCCGGCTCCGATGCCTATTACAGGACACTTCACCGCGGCGGCAACCTCGGCGGCAAGCGCGGCAGGCACTTTTTCAAGAACTATGGCAAAGCAGCCGAGCGAGTCAAGCATCATGGCATCCTCCATCAGCTTGCGCGCCTCCGCCTCCTCTTTCGCCCGCACGTTGTATGTGCCGAACTTGTTGATGCTCTGCGGTGTAAGACCGAGATGACCCATCACCGGTATGCCGGCAGAGAGTATGCGTTCGATACTCTCGCGAATCTCAGAGCCGCCCTCAAGTTTCACAGCCTCTGCATTTGCCTCTTTCATTACCCGTATTGCGCTCGCAAGAGCCTCCTTGGAGTTGCCCTGATATGTGCCGAAGGGCAGGTCAACCACCACAAGCGCGCGCTTTACGCCTTTGGTAACCCCCTTGGCGTATGTAATCATCTCGTCGAGAGTGATGGGAAGGGTGGTAAGATTGCCCGCCATGACATTCGAGGCGCTGTCGCCCACAAGAATAAGGTCTATGCCCGCGCCGTCCACAAGTGTAGCCACTGTGTAGTCGTATGCGGTGAGACAAGCTATTTTTTCTCCGCGCTCCTTCATTTCACCAAGGCGGCGGGTAGTTACTTTCGGTTTGGATGTTTCGTTGTATGTTGACATTTCTTTTACGGTTAAATGACGCGACAAAGTTACAACCGTTTCTTAATTCTGCAAACTTTTGCCGAGTATCTCCGCCAGCTCGGCTATGCCCTCGGACGCGCCCTTGCGTATGACTGTGACATTTGAGCCGACCGGAGCCGGATTGGGGTCTATGTAGTAGACCGGTACTCCTGCACGCACATAATGCAGCAGTGATGCCGCGGGATATACGGCAAGCGATGTGCCGATAACCACGAATATGTCGGCTTCGCTTGTCCACTCCACGGCACGTTCTATATTAGGCACAGCCTCCTGAAAAAACACTATGTGGGGGCGCAGATGACTCCCCTGCGCGTCAGTGCTGTCGGGAGTCGTTTCCAGATGCTCCTCATCGAGAGTGTAAACCTGTGTCGGCTCCTCTATGGTGCGCACCTTCATCAGCTCGCCGTGAAGATGAAGCACCCGTGAGCTGCCCGCCCGCTCGTGCAGGTCGTCAACGTTCTGGGTTATTATATAGACATCGTAGTATTTTTCAAGTTCTTTAAGCTCAAGATGCCCCTTGTTGGGCTGAGCCTTGAGCAGGTCGCGGCGCCGCTCGTTGTAAAACCGGTGTACCAGCTCCGGATTGCGCGCGAAGCCGTCGGCGCTCGCCACATCCATGACATTATGGTTTTCCCACAGGCCTCCGGCATCGCGAAATGTGCTTATGCCGCTCTCGGCGCTCATGCCGGCGCCGGTGGATATTACAAGTTTCGGTTTTGGTGTCTGCATGTCTTCAGAATTTTGTTTAATCGGACTCGGGAATACGGAATATACTGAAATTCACACTGCCGTACTCTCTGTGCTGCATAAAGTGCGGCAATCCGGAAAAGTCATGACGCCGCGAATGCTCTATGATAAACAGTGTTCCGGGATGAAGCATCGCACTGTCGAGAATTTTCTGCGGAATCTCCGCGAACCCCTCCATATCATAAGGGGGGTCGGCGAATATGAAATCGAATTTTGTGGAATATGTGGCTATGAACCTCAATGCGTCACCCCTTACAAGCCGCAGGTTGTCAGCGTCGAGAATCTTCGCCACCTTTGCTATGAAAGAGTACTGTGTCGACGCTTTTTCCACCGCCGTAACACTCGCCGCGCCCCGGCTGAGCAGCTCAAATGTCACCGCTCCGGTTCCGGCAAACAGGTCAAGGGCGTTTACCCCCTCAAGGTCAATCAGGTTTTCGATGACATTGAAGATATTTTCGCGGGCAAAATCCGTTGTCGGTCTCGCCGTTATGTTCGAAGGCACATCAAAGCGGCGCCTGCCGTATTTTCCTCTTATTATTCTCATGACAAAAGTGCTAAAAGTGACTGTGGCATAGCCGCCGAATCCTTGTCGAGTACCGCCGCAAGCTGCGGGGGAGCCACCGGCTGCGGAGTCTCGCAATAGCGCGACAGATAACCTGCCACCGTCTGTGCGTCATCGCCCGCGCCGGCAAGCGACAGCGGCACATCCGCCGGCAGCTCCAGGCTCTTTCTTGCCGCTATTATATAGTATGTGGCATCCTGCGGCGTGCGGTAGCGCAACGAACGGGCAAGAAACAGCCGGCTCTCCGCCGTAGCCACTATATCAAGCCTGCCTGACTCCACAACAGCGAGTACCGCCGGAGTGTTCAGCGCCCTTGACACAAGCGGTGCAAGACGGTGCGCCACCCGGACATTGAAAAATGTGCGCCTGACAAATCCATACAGCCCTGCATCCACCGCATAGACCAGAACCATGTCTCCGGGCAGAGCGCAGTCAAGAATCTTTTTGCCCCCGGTTTCTCCGCCACCGGCAGAATACACCGCCTCGACACCCGCCTGCGCTGTCACAGCCGACGGCACAAACATGGCGCTGTCACAGCCAAAAAGCACATCCACCGCCTTGAAGTCGCTCAGCAGAAAAGGGTTGGCGTAAAACGCCTCCTGCACCGACTTTTCATGATAGGGAGCCTCAGGGTTCAGCTGTATCGTAGTGTGAATAACTCTCTCGGTTGCCACCGGCGGAAACAGCGCCACCTCTATCGAGCCGGCGTTAATCTCCATGGCACACCGCCACAGCTCTGGCTGCGGAATCATGTTCTGATTGATTGCTTGTGGATCCATGACTGCAAAGTTACATATTTTTACGGCACGGAAAAAAGTTGTGCAATTACGGCAAATATTTGCGCGTTAGTTAAAAAACTTTTATCTTTGTGGTCGAATTGGTATCTCTACAAGCCGCCAGGAGTGGCAGCTGCGGCGCAAGCCGGGAGATTTAATAGGGAATCCGGTGAGAATCCGGAACAGTACCCGCTGCTGTAAGTTTCATCAGCAAGCCGATGCAAAACAGCCACTGATTGCAAGACAATCGGGAAGGCGCATCTGCCGAAACAAGTCAGAAGACCTGCCATTCGCCTCCATACACATGACGCCTGCGGGATTATGGGCACGATGAACTACAAAGCTCCGGCTTACGGTCAGCACAACACAGTCAGACCAGCAATACAGTCGCATATACCCCGTTTGCGCCCTCGTCTATGGGCAAACGGGATTTTTTTTGCAACTAAAAACCAATAAAACATGAAAAAGTTATTGCTATTTCTGACATCGGCACTGATGTGTCTCTCATACACCGGGTGCAAATACGATGACTCTGACCTCTGGGACGAGGTCGACAATATCAAAAAACGGGTCGAGGCTCTCGAGCTTGCCACCACTTCGCTGAACAACGACATTTCCGCACTCCGCGCTATTGTCAACTCCGTCAGCTCAAACATTACCATAACATCCGTAAACCCGGTTGCTACCGGCTACGAAATAAAATTTTCAGACGGCACAACTGCAAACATCACCCACGGCACCGACGGCGCCGACGGTGTGAGCTGCCCGCTCATTTCCGTGAAAGCCGACACTGACGGCAACTACTACTGGACCATTGACGGAGAGTGGCTGGTTGTGGACGGCAACCGTGTGCGCGCCAACGGCATAGACGGTACCGACGGCAAGGACGGCGAGGACGGTAAAGACGGAGCAGATGGCGCCGACGGTGTTTTCACAGGCGTGGCTCCCCAGGTGCGCATCAATCCCGACAACAACGAATGGGAAATATCTACCGACGGTGGCAAGACATGGAATGCCACAGGAGTAAGCGCTCTCGGACAAGCCGGCGACAATATCTTCAAGAGTGTAGACACCTCTAACGCCGGCTATGTACTGTTCGTTCTTGCCGACGGCACAGAGTTCAAGGTTGCCAAATTCGGTGCCGGCGACCCGCTTTTCTCTATTGAAGGCATAGAAGGGACCCAGCAACTGAAATACGGCACCACCATGACCTATGACGTGACTTCTGCAAACGTCGCCCAGTTCAGCATCCAGAAGCCTGACGGCTGGAAAGTGTCTTTTGACGGCAGCAAGCTCTCGGTAACCGCGCCGGTGGCTGAAAACAGCTATGCCGAAAGAAGCGGTTCCATTTCCATCATAGCAGTATCTGCCGAAAACAAAAGCATCATTGTGAAATTCGAGGTAGAAGCATATCTTATCCGGGTTCTAACCTTTGAGGATGAAGATGCAAAATTCGACTCTTACACACTCAACTACTGTTCCACCACCGTGACCACCTGGGGCGACCTCATTGACAGCCAGCAGTATAGCGGTCCGTTGCTGTACGGCAGCGGAAGCGGCATGAACGAGCCATACAAATGGTACGACAAAGGGAACACCGAGCTGAAGCACACCATGCCCGCAAGCTGGGGCACCTATTGTTACTGGGGAGGAGGCCATGCCATTTCAAACTATTATGACACAGACCTGTCCAACGGCGATTACATGCACCAGCTTTCTGTTTACGGCACAGCAGGTCACAACGGCTCTGCCAACTGCGCCGTTCATTACGGCTACCGCGACAACTCGGGCTATACCGACAACGCAGAGCTGTGCGCCCTTGAGTTCGGCGACGGCGAAGAGCGCGTCATAGACCACCTGTGGATAATGAACACCACCTATGCCGTAAACTGCTACATTGACGGCAACAGCCTTACAGCACAGATAGGACCGGACGACTGGGTGAAGATTGTGGCAATCGGCTATGACAAGTCCGGCACCAAAATCGGAGAGTCGGAGTTCTACACCTGCAACGGTCCCGACAACATAGTAACCGACTGGACAAAATGGGATTTGAGTTCATTAGGCAAAGTGGCAAAAGTAGAGTTCAACATACTCGGCTCAAGCGACAACGGCTACGGATTCAGCCAGCCCGCATACTTCGCCTACGATGATGTCGCTGTAAGATTCTGAGACTCATGCCCATGAAAAAATCACTCTTTTCATTTTTTTGCGTAGCTCTGGCAGTTATTGCCGGAGCCGCGCTTTCTTCATGCAATAAAGACGATGTTATCGGCACGGAGCCCGAGCCGGTGATTATTCTTGACAGCGAGACAGGGATATACACTGTGACAGCGGGGCGGGAACTCACAATATCGCCCGCCTACCGCTATGCAGAAAACGCGGCGTTCAAATGGACTCTGGACGGACGCATCCTTGCCCTTACCCCCGAATTTTCCTATGTGTGGAACGACACAGGTGAATTTTTCGTAACCCTTACCGTAACAACCTCCGCCGGCTCTGCAAGCGAGGAGATAGCCATAAATGTCGTGGAACCGGCGATACCGGCTATCTCATTTCCCATTGCGGGCGATGAACTCATGCTTGCAGCAGGCACAGAATATATCTTCGCGCCGGAAATAAGCAACCGCGATGAGGAAGACTTTGCAATACAGTGGAGCGTGAACGGAAACGTGGCAGGAAACGACGATACATTTCTGTTCAGAGCCTCCGATACCGGCACATACACCGTTACAGCCTCGGTGCGGAACACTTACGGATCCACAAGCAAAAGCATCCGCGTAGAGGTTGTTGAAAAGCTGCCTTCCGGACTCGCGTTCCCCACCCCTTCCTACTTCAGCACATCAACCACCCGCTACACATTCGCCGGACGCCCGGTGTATCTGACTCCTATGGCAGATAAACTTGACATAGAAACCATCCAGTGGAGTGTTGACGGTGTGACCGCCGAATGTACCGGCACCACATTTGTGTTCACCCCCGATTCGCCCGGCGAGTACCTGATAAATGCAAGCGTAAACCACGGCGCGGCTACCGCAGGTGTCAAGGTTGTGTGCGTAGACGCCTCCGAAAACGACCGCTACCGCGCTCCCACACCGTCAAGCTCGCCGCGCTCCACAAAAGTGTTCGAATGGGTACCGGCTCCGGGTCAGTTCATCGGCGAGACTGTTGTCGGCGGCATGACCGGCAACGAAACCACCCTCGAAGCAGCAAACGCATGGGCGGAAAGGCGGCTTGAAAACAGCTATTATGTGTCGCTCGGCGGCTTCGGCGGCTATATCATAGTGGGGTTCGACCACAGCATAGCGAAAAAAGAGGGCAGTTATGACTTTTCCATAACCGGCAACGCCTTTCTCAACGTCCAGACCGGCGCCGGAGGCTCCAACGAGCCGGGCATAGTGTATGTGATGCAGGATGTAAACGGCAACGGTCTGCCCGACGACGAATGGTACGAGCTGCGCGGCAGCGAAACCGGACAGAGCGGCACACGACAGAATTACGCCGTGACATATTACCGCCCCTCCGCGCCGCAGATGAACGTGCAGTGGACCGACAATTACGGCGAGTCAGGCTGCATCGACTATCTGTCGGCGTTTCACCGCCAGGACTACTATTACCCCGCCTGGATTGACGAGGACTCCTATACCCTCAGAGGCACCTGTCTGCTCCACCGCACAAGCCAAAGCCCAACCACCGGATTCTGGGACAACAGCGCCTTCGGCTGGGGCTACGCCGACAATTTAGGGTCGGACAACCTCAACAGCGGAGACTCTGTTACCGGCGACGGTCAGAAAAACGGGTTTCTTATAGAAAACGCCATGTACCCTGACCTGTCGCACATAAACCTCAGTTTTATCGACTTCATCATGGTAAAGACCGGCGTAAACTCCAAAGCGGGATGGCTCGGAGAGGTATCTACGGAGGTATTCGGTTTTGAAGACCTGAATATAAAACAATAAGACATGACCACACCAAACCGGTACAATACACAATTTTTTTTATTTTCTGCAGTCCTTTTCTTTGCAGCCCTGTTTCAGGGCTGCATGGAATGGGATTACGGCTCGGACACCGAGAATTTCAACGCCTCCGGGTCGGGACTCTTTATTACCAACGAGGGCAACTTCCAGTACGGCAACGCAACCCTAAGCTATTATGACCCCGCGACAAACACTGTGCAAAACGAGGTGTTTTTCCGCGCCAACGGCTTCAAACTCGGCGATGTGGCGCAGTCCATGAGCATCCACGACAACAAAGGGTGGATTGTGGTGAACAACTCGCATGTGATATTTGCAATAGACCTTGAGACCTTCAAGGAAATCGGCAGGATAGAAAATCTCACCTCTCCGCGCTACATCCATTTTATAAACGAAAACAAAGCGTATGTGACCCAGCTGTGGGACAACCGTATTTTCATTGTCAATCCGAAACGCTTTGAAATCACCGGCTACATTGAGGTGCCTGACATGACTATGGAGAGCGGGTCGACAGAACAGATGGTGCAGTATGGCAAATATGTGTACTGCAACTGCTGGAGCTATCAGAACCGCATTATAAAAATCGACACCGAGACCGACCGCGTCGTCGACGAGCTCACAATCGGCATACAGCCGACATCGCTTGTCATGGACAAATACAACAAATTGTGGACAATCACAGACGGAGGATACGAAGGGAGTCCATACGGTCATGAGGCTCCGTCACTGTACCGCATTGACGCCGAGACATTCACCGTTGAAAAACAGTTCAGGTTCAAATTCGGCGACTGGCCTTCGGAAGTGCAGCTCAACGGCGAGCGCGACCGTCTGTTCTGGATAAACTACGACATCTGGAGCATGGATGTCACCGCCGACCGCGTCCCTGTGCGCCCGTTTCTGGAGTACCGGCAGACTCTGTTCTACGGGCTTACCGTCAACCCGTATAACGGCGATGTCTACGTTGCCGACGCCATTGACTACCAGCAGCAGGGCAAGATTTACCGCTACAGCTCCGAAGGCGAGCTTATCGATGAATTTTATGTCGGGATAATTCCCGGAGCGTTCTGCTGGAAATGACCGTCCCAAGCCACCATTTTTCATACAACCAGACTACAGTTACAGTGAAACGTCCAACAATATCACATACCGTCGTACGCAAGGCGCGCCTGCTCACCGCAATAATCCTGCTTGCAGGGCTGTGCTGCGAGAGCGCCCTGGCTCAGAGAGTTTTGCCTACCGCAGTAGTAATCGGCAAAAGAAGCATGAAGGACATCGGAGTGCAGAAAACCACTTTCGACTCTCTTGCCCTCAGAGAAAACATAGCGCTGTCGATAGCGGACATACTGACATTCAACTCATCGGTGTTTGTCAAAAGCTACGGACGCGCCACATTGTCTACTGTGGCGTTTCGCGGCACATCGCCAAGCCACACACAGGTGACATGGAATGGCATGAGGATAAACAACCCGATGCTCGGCATGACCGATTTCTCAACCATACCGTCATATTTTGTCGACAACGCATCGCTACTTCACGGCACATCATCCGTAAACGAAACCGGCGGCGGACTCGGCGGACTGGTGAGGCTCGGCACCAACGCCGACATACCTCAGGGGCTTAACCTCCAGTATGTCCAGGGGATAGGGTCGTTCAGCACTTTTGACGAGTTTCTGAGAGTAGCCTATGGCGGAGAAAAGTGGAAAGTGTCCACCCGCGCGGTGTACTCGTCCTCGCCGAACGACTTCAAGTATGTCAACCACGACAAGAAGGTAAACATATACGACGAGGACAAAAACATAATCGGTCAGTACAACCCTGTTGAAAGAAACAGATCCGGCTCGTTCAAGGATTTGCACCTGCTTCAGGAAATATATTACAACACCCTGCGCGGCGACCGGTTCGGATTAAACGCCTGGTTCATAAACTCCAATAGAGAGCTGCCCATGCTCACCACCGACTACGGCGACGAGCGCGCCTTTGAAAACCGGCAACGCGAGCGCACCCTGCGCGGAGTGCTGTCGTGGGATCATTCCCGGCAGAACTGGAAGCTCGGAGTAAAAACCGGATACATACACACCTGGATGGGCTACGACTACAAACGCGAGGTAGCCGAAGGCAACTGGGCGTCAATGACACGCTCGCGAAGCACCATAAACACCTTTTACGGCAGCGCCGAAGGAGAATATATCCCCAACAGGAAATGGATGCTTACGGGCAGCGTGTCGGTCCACCAGCACTTTGTCAGGAGCGAAGACAAGAACATTATCCTCCAGGACGGCGACAAGGCTATTGTCGGCTACGACAAAGGTCGTGTAGAGCTGTCAGGCTCCGCGTCAGCCAAATGGCAGCCTGCCGATTTTATAGGACTGTCGGCTGTGATGCGCGGCGAAATGTACGGCGACCGCACAAGCCCGCTGATACCGGCATTCTTCATTGACTCGCGCCTGAGCCGCAAAGGCAATGTGACGCTAAAGGCATCCATAAGCAAAAACTATCGGTTTCCGACACTCAATGACCTGTACTTCCTGCCCGGCGGCAACCCCGATCTCAGGAAAGAACACGGGTGGAGCTACGACACCGGCATCAGTTTCGCCACCGGCAAAAGCGGAGTTGTGGCGCTCTCCGGTTCCGCCACCTGGTTTGACTCCCGCATAAGCGACTGGATAATATGGCTGCCTACCACCAAAGGATTCTTCTCTCCTCGAAACATCAAGACGGTACATGCCTACGGTATCGAACTGAAATCAAACCTGGCGCTGAGTCCGTGGAAAGGCTGGCTTTTTGACCTCAACGGCTCCTACTCATGGACTCCGTCGGTCAACAAAGGCGAAAAGATGTCTCCTGCCGACCAATCTGTCGGCAAACAGCTGCCGTATGTGCCGCTTCACTCCGCATCGCTGACCGGGCGGGTTGAATGGCGCTCGTGGGGATTCTTATACAAATGGTGCCACTACTCCGAACGGTTCACAATGAGCAGCAACGACTACACCATTACCGGACATCTGCCGCCTTACTTCATGAGCAACATTGCCTTTGAAAAAAGACTTTCGCTAAAGCCCGCCAACCTTTCTCTGAAACTGGCTGTGAATAATCTTTTCAACGAGGAGTACCTCAGTGTGCTGTCTCGCCCCATGCCGGGCATAAATTTTGAGTTTTTTATCGGTATTACTCCACGCTTCTGACTCATGAAGCCTTTTTTGCCGAGAACCTCGCGCTACGCTTCTGCGCGGCAAACGGAGCAAGGTAGGCAACCCATTTTTCGCGGGTGACAACTGTGCCTGTAGCAAGCTCGCGAGCCACGGCGCTGAAACGGCGGTAGATTTCTGCCTGGAGCCGTGCCGGAGTAGGCAGTTCCTCGGAGGGATGCTCGCGCCACCATGCGGCTACCTGCAGGGCAAGTTCCATGAGCAGCGGCTTGTGGTACATCCTCAGATTTTTCACGGAAGAGTTGTTGACAACAGCGGCTACTACTTCATTAGCCTGCACAAGCTCTTCGAGATTTTCGGGCGCTTTCTCAGGCAGGTAGCCCGGCACGGGGGCTTTTTTGGCGCGGCGCTCGGCAGCCTTGCGGCGGCGCTCCTCGGCGCGGGCGTCGATATCTTTTTTGATGTCCATGAACATCTCGGCGGCGTCGATGTTGTCAATCTTCGTTACGGTGCCGTCTGTCAGATAGGCTATTACGGCGTTCATTACATCGAGCTGCAGCGATGTGATGAGGGTGGCGATGGTTTCAATCCATTCAATGCGCAGGCTGATTTGTTTTTTCTTTCTCATGTTTGTGTGTGTATTTAAGTGTTATTTGTGTGTGTTTGTGTGAGTGCAAAGTTACGACGCGAAAAAGCCGGATGTTGTCTTAATTTTCACACTCGTAAATGTTAAAGTCACAACACCATGATTTTAAATACCTTGCATTAGCCAGAGCCGTCAAATGTTAAAAATTAGAGACTTAATTGTTAAATTTAAGTGTTACTGCCGTCCTCAGTTGCTGATGTGCATTCTTGGCATTATTGTCTTTAATATTGGACAAAACGGCAAACAATGTTAATGAGGGTTAAGCAGAGCCGCGTTTTGCACTCACCTGCATTTTTTGTTCGCAATCAATTGATTAACTTTGCACCCGATTTGGCAGACTTTGCCGGATGCACACATAATTATATAAGTATAGTAACTAAGAATTGGTAATAAAGTATATGTTTAAGGAAAAAAGTATGAACGCAAGCGTATTGAAAGGCGCGGCTATTTTGATTTTCGCCGGTGCCATGTCCGTTATGACCGGTTGCGGCGGCAACCAGCAGCAGGCTCCCCAGGGAGGCGCTCCCGCCTACGCAACTATGGTTCTGACACCCACCACCTCAGAGCTTGAAACAACATTTCCCGCACTGATAAAGGGAAAAACAGATATCGCAATCCGCCCGCAGGTGACAGGATTCATCACAAAGGTTCATGTTGACGAGGGTCAGCAGGTGCGCAAAGGTCAGGTTCTCTTCACACTCGACCAGGTACAGTTCAACGCCGCTGTAGAGCAGGCTCTTGCCGCAGTCAATGCCGCCAAGACCGCTGTAGCCACCGCTCAGCTCACCGCCGACAGCAAGCGTCAGCTCCTGGAAAAGAACATTATCAGCAACTACGAATATCAGCTCGCAGACAATCAGCTGCAGACAGCAAAAGCACAGCTCGTACAGAGTCAGGCAGCGCTGACAAACGCCCGCAAGAATCTGGCATACACAGTTGTCACCGCCCCCTCTGACGGCGTTGTGGGCAAAATACCCAACCGCGAAGGCTCTCTCGCATCGCCCACCTCTGCCGAGCCCCTCACCACTGTGAGCGACAACTCCGAGGTGTACGCCTACTTCTCTCTCACCGAAAAAGACCTGCTTGAAATGTCGGGCAACGGCAGCCGCTCGCTCAAGAGCGCAATCGAATCTATGCCCGCTGTCAAGCTCCGCCTCGCCGACGGCACCATGTACCCCATCGAAGGCAAGGTAGCCACTGTGAGCGGTGTCATTGACAACTCCACCGGCTCGGCAAGCGTGCGCGCGCTGTTCAACAACCCCAGCGGACTCCTGCGCAGCGGCGCCACAGGCAACATTGTTCTTCCGCGCGACGAACAAAATGTGATAGTCATTCCCCAGAAAGCCACCTACGAGCTTCAGGACAAGAAATTCGTCTATATTGTCAACGACTCAAACATAGTGCATTCAGCCCCGATCACAATCAGCCCCGTAAACGACGGCAAAAACTATGTGGTGACCTCCGGACTGAAAGCCGGCGACCGCATTGCCATTGAAGGCGTGGGCACATCTGTGCGCGACGGCATGACAATCACCCCGGTAGACCCCGCAGCGGCTGCCGCTCAGACTCCCGCAGGCGCTCAGGCAAAATAAACGCCGCTCACCGCTCTCTTTTATATATTAACAACAAACCACATATTGTCACTATAGCAATCGACAAATGAAATTAGATACTTTTATTAACCGCCCGGTACTATCCACGGTTATATCAATATTCATTGTGCTGCTGGGTCTGATTGGTCTTCTGTCTCTACCGGTCACCCAATATCCGGACATAGCACCCCCGACTATCAGTGTATCCACCACCTACACCGGTGCAAACGCACAGGCGGTGCTGAACTCTGTCATAGCGCCCCTTGAAGAATCAATCAACGGCGCAGAAGGCATGACCTACATGGAGTCGACCGCTACAAACACCGGCTCGGCAACCATCAACGTGTACTTCGAGCAGGGCTTTGACCCCGACATGGCAGCCGTTGACGTGCAAAACCGTGTTGCCAAAGCGCAGAGCCTCCTCCCCGCCGAGGTAACTCAGGTGGGCGTGCTCACCCAGAAGCGACAGACATCCATGCTTCTGATTGCCGCCCTGTACGACGACGCCGGAAAATACTCCGAGCCGTTCATCGAAAACTACATGAAAATCAACGTCGTGCCTGAAATGCAGCGTATTTCGGGCGTGGGCGACGTAATGGTTATGGGTGCCGACTACTCCATGCGCATCTGGCTCAAGCCCGATGTCATGGCTCAGTACAACCTCATGCCTACAGACATCAGCGCGGCGCTCGCCGAACAGAACATCGAGGCGGCTCCCGGCGCATTCGGCGAACAGGGCGACCAGAGCTTCCAGTACATAATGCGCTACAAAGGCCGTCTGGTGCAGCCCGAGGAATTTGAAAACATAGTTGTACGCGCCAACTCTAACGGCGAAGTCCTCTACCTCAAGGATGTTGCCGACATCGAACTGGGTCGTGTGACATACGGCTTCCACGGCAAATTCAACGGCAAGACCTCTGTGACATGTATCGTGTTCCAGACCGCCGGCTCAAACGCCACCGCAATTATCAACGACTGTCTCGCTCTCATTGACAAAATTGAAAAAGACCTCCCCGACGGCATCAAGATAGCGGTGCCGATGAACAACAACGAATTCCTTTACGCCTCTATCCACCATGTACTCCAGACACTTATTGAGGCATTCGTGCTCGTGTTCTTCGTAACATACCTATTCCTTCAGGACTTCCGCTCCACCATCATCCCCGCCATCGCCATTCCCGTGGCGCTTGTCGGCACATTCTTCCTGATGAAGCTGTTCGGCTTCTCCGTCAACCTCATCACACTCAGCGCCCTGGTGCTTGCGATTGCCATTGTGGTGGACGACGCCATAGTCGTTGTCGAGGCGGTGCACGCCAAGCTCGATGTCGGCTACAAGAGCGCGCGCCGCGCCTCTATTGACGCAATGGGCGAAATCGGCGGCGCTATCATATCAATCACGCTGGTTATGATGCTTGTGTTCATCCCCGTGTCATTCATGCCCGGCACAAGCGGCATATTCTACCAGCAATTCGGTCTCACCATGGCAATGGCGATAGGTCTGTCGGCTATCAACGCGCTTACCCTCTCGCCTGCCCTCTGCGCAGTGTTCCTCAAACCCCACCCCGACACCGACAGCTCGCTCAAAGAACGCATCGGCGATGCCTACTCGGCGGCGGCATCATCTGTCAAGGAACAGTACAAGAAGAGATTCCGCCTGCAGATAGCATTCCACCCGGTGCTCACATTCCTCATGCTCGTGGCAACCATCACATTCATGGTTCTCGGCTGGTACAACTTTGAAAACGTCGCACTCAGCACAATAGCCGTGATAGTGGGTGTGCTCACCGTGCTCGGACTGCTCAGTCCCAGATTCCACACAGCGTTCAACAACGCCTACAACAAAGTGCTCGGCAAATACAACATCGGCACCAAATGGTTTATCCGCCTCAAATGGATAAGCATGGCTTTCGTAGGCGGCTCCATAGCCCTCCTCGTATGGCTCATGAACGTTACCCCGACCGGACTTGTGCCCAACGAAGACACCGGCACACTGTTCGTTATGGTAAACATGCCTCCGGGCACATCTCAGGAACGCACCGGCGCTACCCTCAACAAAGTAGACTCTATTCTGGGACTCGTTCCCGAAATACAGTCGCGCACAATGATTGACGGCTACAGCTTCATCGCCGGTCAGGGCGCAACCTACGGCACATTCATCGTCAAGCTCAAGGACTGGGCGGAACGCGACAAAAGCTCCGACCAGATACTCGGTCAACTCTACGCCATGATGGCAGGAGTGAAAGACGGTACCGTGATGATGTTCGCACCGCCGATGATTTCAGGCTACTCGATGACAAACGGCTTCGAAATCAAGATGCAGGACCGCACCGGCGGCGACATCAACGACTTCTTCGCCATTGTGCAGGGATTTCTCGGACAGCTGAACCAGCAGCCCGAAATCCAGATGGCTTACACCACATTCAACCCCTCGTTCCCCCAGTACCTGGTGGATGTCGACGCCGCCAAGGCAAAACAGGCGGGACTCTCTCCCAAGACAATCCTGTCAACCCTCCAGGGCTACTACGGTGGCATGTATGTGAGCAACTTCAACCGTTTCGGCAAACTGTACCGCGTGATGATGCAGGCAAGCCCTGACGCCCGCGTGTCGCCCGAAACCCTCAACTCAATAAAAGTGCGAAACGGCAGCGAAATGGCTCCCATAAGCAACTTCGTGACCCTCAAGCGCATATACGGTCCCGACCTGCTGAACCGTTTCAACATGTTCCAGTCAATCTCCGTTACCGGTCAGCCCGCGCAAGGCTACTCCTCCGGTCAGGCACTTGAGGCTATTGCACGCGTGGCGTCGCAGACCCTCCCCGCCGGATTCACCTACGAATACTCCGGCATGACCCGAGAGGAAGGCAACTCATCCGGAGGTGCTACAGCCGTTATCTTCGGGCTGTGTCTGCTGTTCGTATACCTGCTGCTCTCAGCCCAGTACGAAAGCTACATCCTGCCGTGGGCGGTGATTCTGTCAATACCGTTCGGTCTCATGGGCTCGTTCATCTTCGCCCAGATATTCGACGTGAGCAACAACATCTACCTGCAGATTGCCCTGATTATGCTCATCGGTCTTCTTGCCAAAAACGCCATTCTTATCGTGGAATTCGCGGTTGAACGCCGCCGCACCGGCATGACCATCGTAAACGCGGCAATTACCGGAGCCTCTGCCCGACTGCGCCCGATTCTCATGACATCGCTCGCCCTCATAATCGGTCTGCTGCCCATGATGTTCGCTCACGGCGTAGGCGCAAACGGCAACCGCGCCCTCGGCGTAGGCTCTATCGGCGGCATGCTCATAGGCATGATTCTCCAGATATTCGTTGTGCCCGCGCTCTTCGTAATCTTCCAGACCATCCAGGAACGGTTTACACCGCTCAAATGGGAAGACACCGACAACGAAGGCATCGAAAACGAAATCGAGCAATACTCCCGTTAACGCATTTACAACACCTCTTCAAAGAAGAACAATATGAAATTCAACAAAATATCACTTGCAATTGCCACTGTGGCAGCCGGCATCGCATTTACCGGCTGCAACATGTACGGCAAATTCAAGATGCCCGAGGATTCCGCCCTCGGACAGGAATATGTCAAAGCCACCGAAGCGCAAACCGACTCAACCGCATTCGGCAACCTCAAGTGGCAGGAAGTATTCACCGACCCTGTACTCACCGACCTCATCTACCAGGCACTGGACAACAACAAAGACCTCAGAAACGCCAAGCTGAACGTGGACATAGCCCACGCTCAGCTCCTCGGCGCCAGACTCTCTTACCTGCCGTCAATCGCACTTGCACCCAACGCAGGCAAAGCCAACTATGACGGCAACTGGTCTGCCTGGTCATACCAGATACCCCTCGCCGCAAGCTGGGAGGTAGACATCTTCGGCAAAATTCTCAACAGCAAGCGCGGAGCAAGAGCCGCATACGAAATGAGCAAAGACTACCACCAGGCAGTGCGCTCGCAGATAATCGGAGCCGTGGCAAACACCTACTACGCACTTGCAGCACTCGAGAACTCCCTGACACTCAGCCGCAACACAGCCGAACTGTGGAAACAGAGCGTGCAGACAATGAAGGACCTCAAGGAAGCAGGTCGCGTGAACGAAGCCGCCGTAGTGCAGAGCACCGCACAGTACTACAGCATACTCGCCTCAATCACAGACCTCGAAGTGCAGCTCGACCAGATGAACAACACCATGTCGCTGCTCATGAACGTAATGCCGCAGAAATGGATGGTATCGGCAGACGCAACACTTAACGTACCCGAAATACTGCGCGAGGCAATACCTATGCGCGAACTCGCGGCACGCCCTGACGTGCGCGCTGCCGAACAGAGCCTCGCCGCCGCATACTACACCACCGCCGCCGCTCGCTCGGCATTCTACCCCGGACTCAGCATAACGGCAAACGGAGGATTCACCAACTCGGTAGGCTCACTCATAACAAACCCCGGCGTGTGGTTTGTACAGCTCGCCGGCTCACTCACCGCCCCCCTCTTCAGCCGTGGCGCCAACATATCGCGCCTCAAGGCAGCCAAAGCACAGCAACAACAGGCACTCAACAACTTCGAGTACACCATAATGAGCGCCAGCGCCGAAGTTGGCGATGCCATGACAACCTACGAAAAAAGCATCGAAAAAAGCGACTACCTCACCGAACAGGTCGACAACCTTGAAAAATCGGTTGAATACACCGAAGAGCTCCTGCGCCTCGGCACATCCGGCACAACATACCTCGAAGTGCTCACCGCCCAGCAGAACCTCCTCCAGAGCCAGCTCGCGGAAATTTCAAACAACCGCGCCAAAGCCTCGGCTGTCATAAACCTCTACCAAAGCCTCGGCGGCGGAAGATAAAGCCTCACCTTAACATCTAAATACTTGACCTATGGCTAATAACATCAGCAAACTTGCCCATGTAGGAGCATCGGCAAAAATCGGCGACAATGTAACCATACACCCATTCGCCTACATTGACGACAACGTGGAAATCGGTGACGGCTGCGAAATAATGTCATACACAAGCATTGTACGCGGCACACGCATCGGCAAAAACAACAAAATATACCAAGGCTCAATCATAGGCGCCGACCCGCAGGACTTCCGCTGGAAAGGCGAAGACTCATACTGCTACATCGGCGACAACAACGTTATCCGCGAGCATGTCATAATCAACCGAGGCATAACATCTGAAGGAGGCACTCGCCTGGGCAACAACTCCTTCATCATGGCAGACAGCCACATCGGCCACGACAGCCACATCGGCGACAACTGCGTGCTCGGCAACGGTGTACTCATCGCCGGCGACGCCGAAGTGGACAACTGCACCATCCTCTCCAGTGGAGTGATGCTGCATGAAAACAGCCGCGTCGGCGAATGGGTGCTGATAAAAGGCGGATGCCGCATCACCGGCAACGTGCCCCCCTATGTCATCATGGCCCACAACCCCGCCTCATACTTCGGAGTAAACGCAATAATACTCCGCAAAGGAGGCTTCACCGAAGAGCAGATTGACAACATAGCCAAAGCCTACCGCCACATCTACCAGACCGGTACATCGGTATTCAATGCGCTGCGTCGCATCGAGGCAGACGTTACCGAAGGCACTGTGCGCGACCACATCACAGACTTCATCCGCAACGTCAACCTCAAGATTGTAGCCATACCGCGCGACCTCGAATAAGCGCCACCACATCATAGCATACAACCCGGGAGAGATGCCGCTGCGACATCTCTCCCGCTTTTTATCCACCTTTCTCCCCCCTTTCTCCTCCCTCCCCCGCAAAATAACAGCAAATAAATGAGCATTGTCTTTGGCGATTCAAAAAAAAAGACATACCTTTGCAAAACAATGGGGTATTAGCTCATCTGGCTAGAGCGCGACACTGGCAGTGTCGAGGTGAGCGGTTCGAGTCCGCTATACTCCACAGGTAAATCGCTAATCGTCATTCGGTTAGCGATATTTTTTTGATATACGGACTAAATTTGGATGCAAATTGAATCTCATTTTTAAGTGATTTTTCATGCTCTGTCGCGTGGTGGCAGAGTGGGCGTGTAACTTTGCAAGCAAACAAACACAACAGGCCCGGTGGTGGAACTGGTCAGACACGCTTTATATAATACGGAAAGTACAGTGCAGGTTCGAGTCCTGCCCGGGCCGCCCAAACTTTTAATGGATTAAAATATGTTGGTGCTAAAAACAAGAAAATGCCTCCGGTGCGGACACGTATTTATAAGTCAAGAGGGCGGTTTTGTTTTCAACCCGGTTCAGCTGTCCGTGTGTCCGCACTGCAGGTCTATATTCACAATTGGCGTAAAGTAAACAAGTCCCGCTTGTCATAGTATCGGGATAAGTTTATATCTTTGCCATGTATCGCCAACTAATACCTTTATGAAATGGAAAATTATGCCCACCTTCAACAGCAGACCGGGTGGTCTGACACAATCTTCAAGGCAATAGGTTCCGAAGCCGAGGCTCTCATCTACATCAAAGCCGGGCTGATTGAAAAAACCGTCAACGGCCGCCAGGCGCTCACCAATCCGACCATCGACGGACGGGCATTCAACTGCCGCAAAGAGTGGCTCAAAGAGAAGTTCGCCGACTACGACAGCTGGAAAGACTGGAACAACGCCGACCTTATGGGCGAGGGATTTCCCCCGCGCGACGAAAACGGCGACCCCTACGAGCTGCACCACATCGGTCAGCGTCAGGACTCCCCCTTTGCCGAACTGACCTACTGGCAGCACATGACCGACGGCAACAACGCCATTCTCCACCCCAAACGCGAAAGCGAGATAGACCGTCAGCAATTCGACCGCGAAAAAGCCGCCCACTGGATGGCACGGTTCAACGACTTCAAAGACAGCTATTAACTACCTTAACCATGGACATTAAATCATTTACCAACAACCTTCAGAAATACGCGGATTACTATAATCCGAATGCTCTTTTTGAGAAAATCAAAAATGTGGCACGCAAAGCAGGAGTAAAACTTGTCTACATTGTATTGCTCCTTTACTATTCCACCCTTGACAAGGAGCTGCCTGTGAAAGACCGCCTGATGGTCATAGCCGCATTGGGATATTTCATACTCCCCCTGGACCTGATTCCGGACGCCTTGCCCGGCGGCTTTGCCGATGATACGGCAGCCCTTATCTTTGTGCTGAAGCAGGTGTGGAACAATCTCACTCCCGCCACAAAGCAAAAGGCTCATGACAGGCTTTTGGAATGGTTCGGAGAAATCTCTGAAAATGAGCTCCATATCCCCGGACTTTGAAAAACGTCAACCAAACCGGCTCCCGAGCGCAGCGCGTATAACCGACCGCGCGCTATTGATTTGTCAGCACTCTGCCGCCATTTGTCACAGTGCACTGCTATCTTTGCGTCAAAAACTTGATTATGAAAACACAAATCGAAAAATTACGGCAGCGGATAGCTGAGGAGCCGACAGAGTCAGGCACTCAAAAGAAACCACTTGACATCGCAATGGAAAGAGTATTGCACCGGCTCCTTCGTTATCTTATTCCTGTCTGCCTCATAGCCGTAGTGATAAACCTGACAATAATGTTTACGGCTCCCGTGGAGGTGACTGTGTCGCGGTGGTTCTGGCTAAAAGAACCGATTTCCATAGGAGCTGCCTGTCTTATCTGCAAATTATTCAAACCGCTCTGCCGCCATGTGGCATAGTGTGTCGTTACCTTTGCGACATTAAAAGAACTTGAAGGAGCTTAGCTCGCAGTCACTTGACAATATGTTGTAAAACATATCGGTACTGATAAATTAACTGTCGGCAATCCGGGCATCCTTCACGAAAAATTTTGTAACTTTGCATTTGATTGCGAGACCTATGACCCTGACGGTCATGCCCTGACAGAGGTCGGAGCGAGTCTCGAAATCACGCCAAAGGCAATTTGCCTGATGTTCCGTATATCGAAATCGCCAAATTTAGAATATATGAGGGAGCACACGGTGAAGGATGCCCATTTCCGGCAACGCAATGGCAAGGCGTTTCTGCGCGTCATCGTCATATCCGTACCGGACGTGGGGTGACGTATTCTTCAAGTTCTCTCATAAGGTGTTTGGCGATACCTGATATACAAGGACGTGGAGCAAAGAAGCCTCACGTCTTTGGCGTTTATAATAGCCAACCATTTGCTGCATGGGTGAGGCAGGCAGCGGCAAGAAACAATAAACCAATGAAAATTATGGATGACGATTTAGACAAAGGCCCTGATGGCGAACCTCTGGAATTCATTGAAGACATTGTCGACTGGCTATCAGACATGATGTTTCCAAATGCAGATCCAGACGATGGTGATTATGGCGACTAAAAATAAGAAATATGAGCGAAAAGAAATTAGAAAAGACAATTGACAGCATTGTCAACGGCAAACCGACATCTTCTACAATTGTAAGTACCGCAATCAACGGAGCAATAAAAGGTCTAATAAAGCTACTTGCCTCCAAATAATTAAATTATCACTAAATAACAACAAATTATGGACTGTCCTAAATGTGGAGCCGCAATGGTTCTAACCGTCGAAGGCTGGGAATGCTACGACTGTGATTGCTTTGTAAAAGGAGACTGGGATTTAGAACCTATTGACGACTGATAACACACCGGCTACAAATAAACAAACTCCGGGCTATAAGATAATATAATAATTAAAAGATGACAACTGTTTATACTAAAGAAGAGTTGCAAAAAGCCATCAAACGTAAGGAATTTCCTATATCGTGCAGAGGAGAAATCGCTGAGCAGCTCAAGAAAAGGAAAAAGCGCTCTAAAGCTGCAAAGTTGGGAGGAGCGGCTGTAGTTATTGCCGGTTTAGCGGCACTCCCCTTTACCGGTGGTGCCTCCGCCGGAGCGGCTGCCATGGGACTCACTGCGACCGCCGCTGCTACTGTCGGAATTTCCGCAGCAGAATTGGCTATTCTTGTAGGCGGAGGTGTTGCTATCTTCGCAATTTTAAAGGGTCGCAAAGTCCGTCTGGAAAAGGACGGCTCTGTGACTGTAGAATAAATATCGGAAAACATATAATCACTATAACTGACCAATGGCAAAAAAATTAAGAAAGTCATTGTCAGATACAGCTTTAACAGCTAAATCTGAGTCAAATCAATAAATTCTCTCTGATATATCTTATTCGGCAAGTAACCAAAATAAATCCTCTCTCTGCTGTTGCGGGGAGAGGATTTATGCGCCAGGGGAGCCGTAGTTGAGACTCATATTCCCGAGCGTAGCTTATGCAGAGCATTGCGGAAATTAACGCTTTTTTTTTTGGGGGGGGTATCGCATGCGATTGTCGGATGTCATTAAACTTTTGTTTGAGACATGACGTGGTGCAGAAGATTGTCAAGCTGTTTTTGGTTGTGTTCGATGAGCTTTTCGAGGTTGTCACGCTCCTTTTGCTGTGTCTGGCTCAAATCAATCGCCGAATATTTCTCAAGTATAATGGCATTCAAGCTGTCAATGCGTGCGCCCAAACGCTTTATCTCTTCCTGAAAGATGGGCATAGTGGACGCAATTATCTGCGATTCCTTTTCCAGCATTGCAGCCTTAAGCCTGCCCTCATTCTCCATTTTCATTTTTGCCAAAGCTGTTTCTGCGTTTATCCTGGCACACATGACTTCGGACTGACCAATGGACTGGGCTATTCCCATTACACTCTGCGCCACACAGGCTCCAAACCCGACTAAAGCCTGAAACTCGTTGTCAATGTTTGCAAGCCAGGAGGTGCTTTCGAGGTTTATAGGCTGCAACTCTTTTGTTTGAGTTGATGTGTTATTATCCAAGTTCATGCCTTGCTATTTTTTAGCGTTGATAATCTTGTTGATACCTATTGCAGCCATTGCCAGTCCGGCAATTACGGTCAGGGCGTCTTGTGTAGATACGCCAAAGATAGTAGGCGGAAGGTTTTCAAGCGAAACCATCTGAGGTCCCGGGGTTGGTTGTTGTTTGGATTCCATATTTCTTTTTTCGGCAAAATTAATAGCCCCGGCTGCCATTTCGCGGCAGAGCAATATTAATTTCATAAGAAATATGGAAATAGGCGAACGGTATTGGAAAACAGGTAGCGGTGCAGCCACGCGCAATTATAGCTCATTTTTGGCGGTAGCGGCCGGCGATTTGGTCGGCTTGCCATTGGATTTCCTCTCTCAGCCATTGCGGGGAGAGGATTTCCGCTTCGTAGCCGAGGCGAAGTATCTCGTGGACAAACTCCCATTCCGGGCGCACATGGTACTCAAAATCAATGTAGTCCCTGCCCCGCCCTATCTCTCGCTGTGACTTGTGCAGCGGCAGCAGCGATGTGTACTGTGCCTGTTTGTTGTATAGCCGCACAATCACTTGCTCGCAGTCGTACTCATCATCGAGCAGTATGCCTATGACCTCATCAAAGTAGGTTGCGGGGTCGATGTTTTCAGGAAATTCAAACTGCTCGTCGAGCAGCGACAGGCTCTCGATGCGGTCAAATGCAAAAATTTCCAGGGTGGCACCCGACTCTGTTTTTCCGATTATGTACCAGCGGCGCAGACGTTCCTTGATGAAGTAGGGTTCTATTGTTATGTTGTCATAGCTCCCGTGGGATATTGAGTTGTAGGTTATTTTGAGCCGCCGTTTTTCTGCGAGCGCCTTGATTGCCACGGGCATGTGCTCCATGCCGCCGGGCGCTTCCTCGAAAACTATGCGTTTGCCTACCTCCTTGTTGCCCATCAGCTGGTTGTCTATAGCGAGTCCGTTGAAGAGCCATGATGTAAAGGAGGGGCGGTTGAGGGCTTCGTCGTTTTCTATATAGTAAGTGTTGCCGTTGTAGCGGTTGCAGAGGATGTCGATGCCAAATATGTCGGCTATCGCCTGCCGGTGGCGGTGGAATGTGCGCTCGGGCAGGTCGTCTTCATGCTCAAGACGTAGGGTGCGCTCGTTCATCCACTTTCGGTTTATCTCTTCGAACGTAATGTGCCCTGCCCGCCGTATTGTGTCGATGAGCCAGACGTAGCGTCTTATAAGTCGTACTGATGTTGCCATGCTGATGCCTTTGTCGCAAAGTTAGCTTTTTGTCGCGACATTTTGCCGCTGCGCCGCGCTATTTCGAGAGAGGGGCAAAGGGACAGATGCGAAAACGGCTGCCTTGCGGGTAACAAGACAGCCGTTTGTGTATCTTCGGGAGAGAGGAGAGAGGGGGGTCAGCCGTTGATGTAGTTTTGCAGGGTCTTTTTGAAGAGGTATTTGGGCATGAAGCGGAAGATGAAGTATGTGTATGCCCTGAGGCGGCTCCATTTCAGCACGTCGGTATAGACGGCTATGTTGTATTTTACCAGGGCGCGCTTTTTGTTTGAGAGCGAGCCGGATGTGTGGCGGTAAACCGCCAGGGGCTCTTTCATGCCGTGTGCCTCGCGGCATATCTCCAGAATCTTGAGCTTGTATGCCCAGTCCTGCCTCTTTCTGAGGTCGGGCATGAAGGGCCTGCCGCCTATCATGGAGGAGTCGTACATGACGGTGAGAAAGCCCATTTTGTCGTCGCCGAGCATTGACCCGAGGGTTTCTTTTTTCCGGCACACCACTATTCCGGTGGTGGCGCCGGACTCGTCGCAGGTGAGGTACGAGGTGTGGGAAAGGGCGTAGCCACCGCCGGTCATGAAGTCAAGCTGCTTTTCGAGTTTGGCGGGCAGCCAGCGGTCGTCGCTGTCGCAGAAGGCTACAAAACGGCCGGTGGCGTTTTCAATGGATTTGTTCCGGGCAACCCCGGCACCTGAATTGTGTTCGAGCACAAACAGCTTTATGCGGGGGTCGGCTTTGGCGTAGCGTTCGACTATGGCGCGGGTGTCGTCGTCAGAGCAGTCGTCGGTAATGAGCAGCTCCCAGTTGTCATAGGTCTGCGCCTGGATTGACTCTATTGTCTGAGCGATGAATCTGCCGCTGTTGTAGGTCGGGGTGATTATTGACACTAATCCATGATTTTTCATAGCGCTGTGGTGGTGTTGAGGTGTGCAGCCGCTAGCGGCAGGCGTGGTGTGTGGGTGTGGGTCAGTCGCGGGCAAAGATGTCGCGGGTGTATACTTTGGAGGCAATGTCGGCGATGTCGGCAGACATACGGTTTGCCAGAACGGCATGGGAGCGCTGCTTGAACTGCTCCAGGTCGTTTACCACCGTGGAGCCGAAAAAGGTTGTGCCGTCCTCAAGCGAGGGCTCGTAGATTATCACGGTGGCACCCTTTGCCTTGATACGTTTCATGACTCCCTGGATGGACGACTGGCGGAAATTGTCGGAGTTGGATTTCATTGCAAGGCGATACACCCCTATCACACAGTCTTTTTCCGAGGCGCTGCCGTATGTGTTGGTGCCGGAGTAGTCGTAGTAGCCAGCCATTTTGAGAATCTGGTCCGCAATGAAGTCCTTGCGGGTGCGGTTGCTCTCGACAATGGCGCTCATCATGTTTTGCGGCACGTCGGCGTAGTTTGCAAGGAGCTGCTTGGAGTCTTTGGGCAGGCAGTAGCCTCCGTAGCCGAACGAGGGGTTGTTGTAGTGGGTGCCGATGCGGGGATCAAGACCGATGCCTTCTATTATAGCCCTGGAATCTAGACCTTTGACCTCGGCATAGGTGTCGAGTTCGTTGAAATAGCTCACACGGAGCGCGAGATACGTGTTGGCAAACAGCTTCACCGCCTCAGCCTCTTTCATGCCCATGTACAGCACCGGAATGTTGTCGGCGAGCGCTCCCTGAGTGAGCAGTGACACAAACAGGCGCGCTTTCTGCTCAAGAGCCGCCTCATCGGCAACCCTGAGTATGGCGCTGTTTTCGGCTTCGAAGCCGGGACGGTCTATTATTTTTGGCAGACCGGCTATTATGCGCGAAGGGTAGAGGTTGTCGTAAAGCGCCTTGCTTTCACGCAGAAACTCCGGGAAAAACAGAAGGTTGAGCCTGTCCACTCCGCGGGCGGCATACCTTACATACAGCGAGCGGCAGTAGCCCACGGGGATTGTCGACTTAATGACAATGACCGCATCGGGATTTACCTCAAGCACAAGGTCAATCACATCCTCGATGCAATGGGTGTCGAAGTAGTTTTTGGCTGGGTCATAGTTGGTTGGAGCGGCAATGACAACGAAATCAGCCTCGCGGTACGCCGCGCGCCCGTCAAGAGTGGCAGTCAGGTCAAGGGGCTTTTCGGAAAGATACTTTTCTATGTATTCGTCCTGAACGGGCGACTCGCGCCTGTTGATTTTCTCAACCTTTTCCGCCACCACGTCAACCGCCGTGACATGGTTGTGCTGCGCCAGCAGCGTGGCTATGCTCATGCCAACATAGCCCGTTCCTGCAACTGCTATATTCATATCTGTTTGGAAATTTGTTATGAAACTATTGTAGCATAAGGGAGCCGTTCAGTTTCTAATCGTTGCTAATATTCTTGTCAGAAACAGAATCGGATTATACCCGGACGCTCCGGATATATATACTTTCATGTAACTTGCTATCAACCTGGCTTTACGAGTTAGTCTGCTGTATTTCGACTCCTCGCTTCTGCTCGCAGAGCCGATACGCAATCGTCTATAGTAGATTGCTTCCACGGATGCCGGTACAATACCCGTTATCTTATCTGATATTGATGCCATAAACAAAGAGTCTTCTCCTCTTTTTATTGCCGTGTTAAATCGTCTTGAGCCAATGACTGAGAGTGGAATAAGTTTGCAACAGCTTGATGAAAGGAATTTTCGTCTGGCAAAAAGAGAGTTCTTCTCCGGAGATGTCAACGCCCTATTATATGCCTCGGAAATATAATCTGTACCAAGATTATAGTTTTCATCAAATGTCACCACATTGCTACAGATTATTGCTCCGACAGAACTGGAATTCGCACATTCAAGAAGTTTCTCAAGATATTCCGGAGAAACATAATCGTCATCATCAATAAATGCCACAAATTTACCGGAAGCCCTGTCTATAGCTATATTTCGAGCATTTGATACTCCTTTACAGTCGGTATATACCAACTCTATTTTACATTTTAACCGAGCTATACATTCTTCTATTGTAGAAAAATATGGTTCCTTGTCACCATTGAGGACAATAAACACATTATAGCGCGTTTTTTCAAGAGTCTGATTCTCCAACGAGTCCAGACATTCAAAAAGATATTTTCCCGGTCTAAATGTGGGAATGATTACTGTAACTGATTCCAATGGAAAAAGATTGAATCAAAACCATATTCCCCTGTCTTCATAACAAGTACCTTCAGAGCATATGGCGCCAACAAATAGAGGAGCATAATCAGGTATTGCTTTGTTCTACCTTTATTGTAGAGATATATCATAAGGTATACCAACGGTATGCAACTTATTATCTCAAGGTAAAGCCCAATTCTGGAGACTGTTGCTATTGACATAACCGACAGCTTGATTGCAAACCCATAAACTCCAAATAGAAATAGTCTGCGCTGCTCCTCCGACAATTTGAATGAGGGATATTTATAAATAGCACTGAGATATATGGGTATGTATATGTACTTCGTGATTTTTTGAACTATACCATAATCATCCATAGCCCCTGTTTTAAGATAATTACTATACCTCTCAAAATACGGAACTATCATTCCGATAATATGATTATTCAACAACATACTAAGCGCCACTCCGACAAGAAGGACTGTCAGCAACACCTTTCTCGAGTCCTTTGACTTGAGTGCATAAATAACCAGGATTACAGGCAATACAATACCGCTGCTCTTGTGTATGAAGAATGTAATGACGGACAGAAAAAACGCCATGAAAAATTTCTGCCTACATAGCAGACAGACAACGACAGACAACATATATATAGCCAGATACTGGCGCAGTCCGTTCATCTGATTGTGAAAAGAGCCGCTAAAACACACGAAAACAAAGAAGAACAAGTATATATACTTATTCTTCACACTAAAATGCATTACATATAACAGCAGCAATACCTCAACGAGGGATATAAATATAAAGCCCCACTGGGGATGCAAGCCCGCCTTAATAACAAGCCCGGCAATTGCTGAAAAAACATATTCCCCTCGGATTCCGGATATGTAGTCGAAATTATTGCCTTTAAAAATATCTATATAACTGAAATAGTCAGTTCCTACTCCATACTGACATCCAATTATCAGACACCAAAAAAGTATCAGCGGGATTGAGTAACCTATAAGTTTTAAATATCCACTTTGCTTATAATGAGACAATGTGGACAGGTATAAAGTAGACCCAAATAAATACAGGATATATATCATACCCTCATTTGATGTAAAAGTTTTTTTATCCGCACTACCGCCATGGGTGACAATACCTTCTTTATGCTGTGCTTAATTCTGAACAGAATCAACTCTAATTGCCAGGGAGCCTTCAACAGCCAGTTATTTTCTATGCCCCAGATTTTAAATTTCTCTCGCATCAAATCAAATGGTCTGTCTGTTGAAATGCCATTTGTTGCATTGTACGTTGCAATAGTCAGCTTACAATACTGAAATTCCCGACCTTTATTATAACTCTCATAAAAGAAGTCATAATCTGCCGCTATTTTATACGCGCAATTAAATGGACGCGATTTCATTAAATCCAATCTTACCAATGAACTTTGATGGCAAAACGGCTGAGTCCGGTAAAACCACCGCAATGGCAAAGGCTCTCTATGAAACTGCGTCCCGCGATACTTTAATACTACATCGCCATAGACGATTTGCGAGTTGGGGTTTATCTGAGGAACAATTTCGGCAAGGACAGAATCGGAGGCGAAGGTGTCGCCGGCATTCATGAAGTTGATGTATGAGCCGGAGGCAGCCGCAATGCCCTTGTTCATTGCGTCGTAAATGCCTTTGTCCGGTTCGGAGACCCAGTAGGCAAGCCGGTCGGCGTACTTTTTTATGATGTCGACAGTGCCGTCGGTCGAGCCGCCGTCAATGACGATGTATTCAATATCCGAGTAGCTCTGATTGAGCACCGAGAGCATGGTGTGTTCTATGCAGTCGGCGGCATTGTAACAGACTGTAACAACCGATATTTTCATACAAACCTGCTTTGAGAGATGCTCCAGTGATGCATTTTCTTACGATATATGCGCCGGTACAAAGAGCTGCCTTTCAGGAAATAATATAGCAGAAAATCTACAAAGTAGTGCAGATAGTCAAACGGTGTCTTTTTTTGTGTGAAGCTTGCAACCTCTTGGGCATAGGTTTTCAAGTCTGACGACAGTTGCCCTTCTATGCGTCTCCAGCCGCCAAGGTATGAGGTTATAAAGTGTAGCTGCGAGTGTTGCGCAAATGTGTACCACATGTAGTAGTCGCCGGCAAGTCTGAACGAGCTGAAACGGTTGAAGTCAAGCTTGTCAAGCAGCGACTTACGCCAAAATGTTGATTCCTGCTGAATAAAAGGCACTCTGTAGGCGCTTTGGTAAAAGCCGGTTCTGAGCAGTCGGTTTGACACGACTATCGGGGTAGTGACAGATGTTATCTGCGAAGACTTGTTATAGCAGACATTGTAGCCTGTAAGCCAGTCTATTTCAGGATTTTGCTCAAAGAAGTCGGAAACGGTGTCAAACGCCGCCTCATACAGCATGTCGTCCGCATTGAGCCAGCAGCAGACATCGCCGGTAATCTTTGAAAAGCCTTTTACAAGGGCGTCGTACATGCCTTTGTCGGACTCGGAGACCCAGTGGGCAAGCCGGTCGGCGTACTTTTTTATGATGTCTACGGTGCCGTCGGTCGAACCGCCGTCGATAACGATGTATTCAATATGCGGGTAGCTCTGGTTGAGCACCGACAGTATTGTCTTCTCCAGGGTCGCCGCAGAGTTGTAGCAAACCGTTACAACCGATATTTTAAGTGTCTCGTCAGACATATTATAATGCATTATTGACGGCTTGTCAGACCAATTGTTTGTAAATAGCCATTGTTTCAAGAGCCATTTTGCTCCAGGAGTAGTTTTTAAGTACTTCTGTTCCTTTTTCTATGAGCCTATCCCGAAGTTTTGTGTCAGTAAGGATAAGCAACAATGACTCCGCGATGCTTTCCTCCTCGCAAGGATCGAAATACAGCCCGCCATCCTTCGCCACTTCGGGAAAACAACTGGCATTGCTCAGCGCTACGGGACATTTGCCGGCAAACGCTTCCAGGATCGGAATGCCGAAGCCTTCATACAAAGATGGATAAACAAAACATGCCGCATTCTGATACAAGTAGTTGAGTTGGGCATCACTCACAAACATGCTGTGTGCAAAATCACTGACATTCAAAGCCTTGATTAAACTGCTCTCGTCGGCAGTGAATTTAGAGCCGGTGCAAATCAGATGAACGTCAGGGATAGATTTATGAACTATAGCGAATGCCTTCAGAAATCTGGTGAAATTTTTGTATCTGCCGCGCTCTCCTACAAACAGAATGTATTTTGACGGGACACCGGCGATAGTGTCTGTACCGGCATTATTGCCATAGCCATGATAGACAACGGAAATGCGGCTTTCGTCAATGCCGTAGCATTCCATTATGTCTTTTTTTGTATTGTGGCTTATCGCAATGATATGGTCGGCATTACGGATTGTCAATTCCTTATAACGGATTGTTGTGTCATCAGACGGGTACGATTCCTGAAATTTTTCATGAATCATGTCGTGAACAGTCACAACGTAGGGACTTTTTACCCGCTTGATGAAATAAGGGTTGTAGTATGTGGGGTGAAACACGTTGTATCGCCCCATGCTTAAATCTGCAATAGAGTTCAGTCTGTTTATCAGCGTCACAAATCTGCCCGCACCCTTGAAGCGGGGTATTCGGATGCCTTTATTCAACTGTTTGTCAGCCTCGCGCAGGTATATGTTATCTGAAAAAACAATAGAGTTTTTGAATTTATAAGAGTCGGGCAGATGTGTCATCAGCTCTACGAAGTAGCGTGTAATTCCGCCCAGCTTCTGTAATTCAAACATCTGGTGGTCGTAAAGAATCTTCATGTCACGCGCCTTAAATTTCAATTGGAAGCCGCTGTGCGGCAGATGTCATCAAGAAAGCGGTTAAATTCCTGACCAAACCGCTCTATGCTGAACAGCGTGGAATACTGCACCACAGCATCGCTTCGCTCCTTTATCTGATTTTCCGAAAGATTCTGACTCCACTGCAGAGCTTGCTCAATAGAGTGCAGGGAAATATCATTGAGCTGATAGCCACACGATTCAATACATTCGGGAGCCGCTATTTTGGACACCAGCGGCACAAGCCCCAGCTTCATGCCGGCAATTACAGCCCCGGGAAAACCCTCTGTAACAGACGGATAAATCAAAAAGGCTGTATCGCTTACAATATTCATGAATCGGTGGCTGTTTACGTCCACATATCCATGAAAACGTATATTGGATGTATTGTGCAGTTGCCTTGCATAAACTGCTTTAACTTCATTTTCAACCGGTCCGACAATGTCTATCTCAAGTTCGGGATGGCGCAGGAATGCTTCTATAACCAGATCCACCCCTTTTAGAATAGAGCCGGAAGACCCAAGCCATAAGAATTTTGTTTTTTTGAATCCGGTTCTTCTGAAATCGTTACTTAATAAATTAGAAGACTGGTGTATCAATCGAATCTTTGGCTGAATGGCTTCCGGATATGTTTCTATAGTATTTGCCGTGCCGATTTGCAGGATACAGTCACTCTTCCCTGCACTGCCGTCATCCATAGCCAGTCGGCGGGGCGGTATGTCTGTGCCATATCTGCTGTTGAACTGTGATGTGCGCTGAACAATGGACCGGTTGGCGTAGCCGACATAGGCTCCGGTAGCATAATACACGGTTTTTGCATCGGGGTGTTTTTCGGCACACAATACAAAGTTCGGCTCAAGACCGAATATTATGTCATATTCATGAGGTGGCGGAACAGTTTTTGACTGATAATGCTGAACCACTATATTGAAGCCATGATTTAAAAAGCAGTCGGCAATTACCTTCATTTCTCTTGTATTCTGGTGAAAGTTGAGAAATTCCGGGTCGCTCCTGACTATCGCTTCAGGTATATACGAAATATATGCCCACCGCGCATTCTGTTTCCGACGCATGGTAATCATGTTGCCCCCGGACAGCCTGAAGCGCAATAATCGCCATGCATCTTTGGCACTCCTTTGTTTGCAGGCAAGACAACATGCCGACAGAAGCCGTTTAAGCGTTCCAAATGCCATGAGCCTTGTTTTTCAATATTTTGCGGGTCTGAATCGCAGAGCAGACAGCGGAAATCAGATTTATGGCAAACATGTATCCCACAAATCCGGTTACACCGAATTCGAGTTTGACTGCAAGTAGTTTACATGCCGGAATGTATATGAGTGTCGTCAGAATAGCAATCAATGTCTGAAGTCTGACTTTCCCAACTCCATTGATGAAGGATATCACGATTCCGTTAAAGCAGCAGGTAAGGATAAACAATAACGTCATCAGAGACAGCGACACGGGTATCTCAATCTTGTTTTGCAGCCATATGCGATAGAATGTGGGAGATATGGCAAACATCAGTAATCCCGCAGCACATATAATAATAAAGAGTCTTGTCAACTTTCTGATACAGTTTGCAATCCACGGATAATCTTTCAGCGCGTACGCCTCTGTAAAGGCGGACCATAACGGCATGCAGAATATGTTGTTCAAGATAAGCAACGCCGAGAAGTATTTATATGCTACATTATAGTAGGTGACATCGTCCGGATTAAGAAACTGCAGAATCAGGAAGTTTGTCATTGAATATGTTATCAGGCTACAAATCTGAAGTATAAAAAATTTCACACCAAGGCTCATCAGAGATGACATTTTGCTTGTCCGAACCATGGAGTATCTGGGACGCAGGTAGCTGTATGCACCGAAACAGTATAGCCGAATTGAAAAAAACACCATCATGATTATCGGCGGCACGCACAACGCGCAGACTAAAAACAGCAATTTATCTTCTGTAAAGTAATTGCGCCCGCAATAAACCACAAACAACGACAACAGGTTTCCGCACATATTGCACAGCTCCACCATAAACGACTTCTGCACAGCATAATATATGATTGAAACCAGCTGCACGACAAAACGCAGACAAAAGAAGCAGAAAAGGGTTGCCATAGTGAGCGATATGTCGTAGTGGTAATCGTCCGGCAATTTCAACAGACTAATCCAGTCAATGATGCTGCATAGCGGAATGCTTATACATAACAACACAACCGCGATGGCTATTATAGCGAAATAAGCTGTTGACACATATTCTGTCGCAGATTTCTTGTTTTTTTGAGCAATAGCTTCCGACAGCTTGTTGCGCAACCCGTTTCCAAGCCCTATGTCGAACATACCCAGCCAGTTTACTATTGAAAACATTGTCAGCCATATTCCATATGTAGACTTGCTCACATAGTCAATGGTAATCGGTATTATCATGAAGCTCACAGCAAGGCTCATGCCCTTGATTACTGTGATATATGCCACATTTTTAATAATATTGGATGAGCGTTCGGATGTTTTTAAGCGAAACAGCATTGATGATGATTCTGTACTGACTCTCAATGTCAGGCGGTGGCTGGCTGGAGGTCGAGGGGGGAGATTGCGACCGTGGCGTAG
>ERZ778513.433-NODE-433-length-34756-cov-8.677704_pt1 | contig 34756 bp, 38 predicted proteins | sample MGYA00510345_ERZ778513 | MGnify/ENA primary metagenome ERZ778513 (study PRJEB29527, sample SAMN07138966) | mouse gut metagenome | material: feces | host: mouse | place: China:Nanjing | collected 2016-01-25 ... | reverse complement strand
GGATTATTTTGATTATTTGTAAATGAGTGACTTAAACGGAATTTTGTAGAGGAGGTCTGATCTGAAATGAACTTTGTTGAAAACAATGGGAAAAAAGTAGCGGCCGTACTTTGTGTTGCATCTTGTTTTCCGGTCGTAGCAACAGTTTATGCGATGGAAACGCAGCCGGGATGGCATGGCGATAAATATGTAAATACCGATTCAACAGTAGCGAAAGGCTGGCAGGAAATCGAAGGAAAAAACTACTATTTTTCCGAAGAGGACGGCACAGTAGATGCAGACGCATCTCAGAAAGCAGCTGCTGCAAGTGTTTCTTCCAACATTATCGGTAATGTGAAGGAAACAGTTACAGAAGTCAGCAAGGCAGCTGTTGAAGAAGAAGCAAATAAACAGGCGCAGGAAGCGGCAGCACCGGTAGAAGTTGCAGCGGTTGAGACACCTGCTGCCGAAGCAGAAAAACCGGCACCTGCCGTAGAGCAGATGGTTGCGACAGAACCTGCACAGGAACCGGTCGTTGTGGAAACACCTGCAGAAGAAACACCGGTAGTGAACGAACCGGTCGTTGAAACACCGGCCGAAGAAGCTGGCGTGACGGATCAGCCAGCTGTTGAAACACCGGCTGTGGACCAGCCTGCCGTAGAGGCACCTGCAGAAGAAACGCCGGCAGAACAGGCACCGGTTATTGATCAGCCGGTCGCTGATGTTCCGGTCGTGGATGAACCAGTGGTTGACGAGCCGGTATATAACGAACCAGCTGCAGATCAGCCGGTCACTGACCAGCCAGCCACGGATGAACCAGTATATGACGAGCCGGTATATGATGAACCGGTGGTTGATCAGCCGGTCGTAGATGCTCCAGTGGTTGACGAACCGGTATATGAGGCGCCAGCCGAAGATCCATATGCATCCTTGAATGCATCGATCGCTTCTAATGCGCAGCAGCTCGTTGGCGTAACGAACGGAATGCAGTGTACAGAAGTTGTACAGCAGGCTCTGGCCATGTCAGGGGTAACGGACGCTTATCAGCTGTGGCCGGATCAGTACATCATGTACGGATACTATACGGATACGCCGACAGCCGGAAACCTGATCTATTATGATAATGGCGGACGTGGTGTCGATCATATCGCGGTCTACATTGGCGACGGTATGGCAGTGCACGGAAACTACAATGGAAATACTGTGATCGCATCAGTATATGATGGCGGCACAGGTGCTCCACAGTACATTCAAGTACAAAGATAAAATACGATGCCCGGTTATACCGGGCTTTTTTTGGAGGAAAAGATGAGAATAGGACAATCGGTAGATATCCACCCATTAAAGGAAAGAAGAGAGCTTGTTTTAGGAGGAGTGAAGATCGATCATTCCAAAGGTCTTGATGGTCATTCCGATGCGGATGTGCTTGTCCACGCAGTTGCCGAAAGTATTCTGGGCGCTCTTGCCTTAGGCGATCTGGGCACGCATTTTCCGGACACCGATCCAAAATATAAAGGGATCGCCAGCATCCGTCTGCTCGAACATGTTTATGTATTGATGAAGGAACGTGGTTACCGGATCGGCAACGTGGATGCGACGATCATGGCTGAACGGCCGAAAATGGCTCCCCATATTTTTTCGATGCGCAAAAATCTTGCCAGCGCTCTGCACTGCCAGGTCGATCAGATCAGCGTCAAGGCGACCCGTGGGGAAAAGCTCGGCTTTGTCGGACGCGAAGAAGGAATCACTTCCTTATGTGTTTGTCTGCTGGAGGAAGTACAATGAAAGCTGTAATTCAGCGGGTATCGCAGGCAGCCTGCATGGTCGATCAGGAAATGACCGGCGAGATCGGAAGAGGATATATGATCCTGGTCGGCTTCTGTAATGACGACAATGAAAAGACGGTGCAGAAAATGGTCGAAAAGATCGTCAGGCTCCGTATCTTTGAAGATGAAAACGGCAAGATGAACCGATCGATCCTCGAGGTGAACGGAGCTGTTTTATCGATCTCGCAGTTTACATTGTATGCGAACGCAAAAAAAGGAAACCGGCCAAGCTTTATCGAGGCCGCAAAACCGGACATTTCAAGACCGCTGTATGAAATGTTCAATGAAAAGCTGGCACACTATGTGCCTGTACAGACCGGGATCTTTGGGGCTGACATGAAAATATCGCTCGTCAATGACGGACCGGTCACGCTATGCTTAGATAGTAAGGAGCTATTTCAATGACAGTATTATATGGAAACACTTTATCGCAGACGCTTAAAGAGGAAATGAAAAAGAAAATCGACAAACTTGGCGAAGAGGGAAAACGGATCCCGATGCTTGCCGTGATCCTGGTCGGCGACAATCCGGCCAGCCAGTCGTATGTACGTTCCAAGGAAAAGGCGTGCAGAAGCATCGGTATGCAGGCAGCCATGATCGTGATGGACAAAAATGTGGCAACAGAAGATGTGGTCAGGGCGGTTGTCAAATGCAATGAAGACCCTGATGTGGACGGTATCCTCGTTCAGCTCCCTCTTCCTTCGCACATCGATCAGCAAAGAGTGATCAATACGATCGATCCGCGCAAAGATGTGGATGGCCTGACCATCAGCAATGCGGGGCGGCTTGTTCTCGGACAGAAAGGGCTTGTTCCATGCACGCCGAAAGGGATCATGGCTATGCTTGATTCGATCGGAATGAGCGATCTGTCGGGAAAACGGGCGGTCGTGATCGGGCGGTCGATCCTCGTCGGAAAGCCGATCGCTCTGCTGCTGCAGGAACGCAACGCGACCGTAACGATCATCCATTCAAAAACGGTGGATCCTGAAAAGATCGCTCATGAAGCGGATATCGTGATCGCGGCGATCGGCGTGCCTCGGTTTATTACCAAAGGCTGGATCAAGGAGGGTGCGGTCGTCATCGATGTCGGGATCAACCGGGTGGATGGCAAGCTCGTTGGCGATGTCGATTTTGACAGCGTTGAACAAAAAGTTTCCTGGATTTCCCCGGTACCAAAAGGTGTTGGTCCAATGACCGTTTGTATGTTATTATCGAATACGCTTGAAGCATATGAAAGGCGGGAAAAAGAATATGAAAGAAAAGATCGAGTACGATCTGAATGATATCGTAGAGCTGAAAAAGGAACACCCGTGCCATCTTTCTAAACAGTGGAAGATCATCCGTATGGGTGCAGATATACGAATCAAATGCCTTGGCTGCGGGACGAGCGTACTGATGCCGCGCCAGAAGTTCGAAAAAAGTCTGAAAAAAGTCGTCGAAAGGGCGGCTCAGTAAATAAAAGGAAGGAATCATCATGCCGTTAACTGCAGGAATTGTCGGCTTGCCGAATGTCGGGAAATCGACATTGTTCAATGCCATCACAAAATCACAGGTTGAGGCAGCAAACTATCCGTTTGCGACCATTCAGCCCAATGTCGGAGTAGTAGAAGTGCCGGACAGACGGATCGATCGTCTTGTCGAGCTCTTTCATCCGAAAAAAACCATTTACACTACGTTCGAGTTCACGGATATTGCCGGGCTCGTGAAAGGCGCATCCAAAGGAGAAGGTCTCGGAAACCAGTTTTTGAGCAACATCCGTCTGACCGATGCGATCTGCCATGTCGTGCGCTGCTTCGACGATCCGAACATCACGCACGTGGAAAATACGATCGATCCGATACGGGATATCGAGATCATCAATCTTGAGCTCATCCTGGCCGATCTGCAGACCATCGAAAACCGGATCGCCAAGGTGGAGAGAAAATCAAAAACGACAAATGACAAGGAAGCAAAAACAGAGATGGCTCTGCTAGAAAAGCTAAAGCCTCATCTTGAAGCCGGAAAGCCTGCCCGTTCCCTGGAACTGGACGAAGACGAGCTCCTGCTTCTGAAAAACTACAATCTGCTTTCATCGAAACCGGTCATTTATGTCGCAAATATGGATGAAGAAGGGGTCATGGATCCGGAATCCAACCCGTACTATGCGGCTGTAAAGGATTTTGCCGAAAAGGAGAACAGCGAAGTCGTTGCGCTTTGCGCAAAGATCGAAGAAGATCTGTCCTCGCTCGATCCGGAAGAAAAATCCGTGTTTCTCGAAGAGCTTGGCCTGCCTCAGTCCGGTCTCGATCAGCTGATCCGCAAAGCCTATGATATCCTGGGGCTTTGCACGTTCCTGACAGCCGGAGAAGATGAATGCCGCGCGTGGACATTCAAGAAAGGAATGAAGGCGCCGGATTGTGCCGGTGTCATCCATACCGACTTCAAACGCGGATTTATCCGTGCCGAAGTCTATACGTTTGATGATATCGATCAGCTCGAAAGCGAACATGCGATCAAGGAAGCCGGAAAGCTTCGTCTGGAAGGCAAGGAATATGTCGTCCAGGATGGCGATATCATGCACTTCAGGTTCAATGTATAATGAGACTGGCTGGTTTATCGATTTCCGAACTGCTCATGATGATCATTGCGGTCATTTTGAGCATGAGCGTTCACGAACTGGCGCACGGCCTCGTATCGTACTGGCTGGGTGATCCAAGCGCTAAATATGCAGGCCGGCTTTCGCTCAATCCGCTACGCCACATTGACTGGCTCGGAATGCTCTGTCTGCTTGCGTTCGGTTTTGGCTGGGCCAAGCCGGTGCCGATCGATTCACGCTATTATAAAGATCCGAAATCCGGAATTATATGGACAAGCTTTGCGGGCCCTCTTGCCAATTTTCTGCTTGCGTTTGTGTGCGTCTTCGTGTATTTTCTGATCTACAAATTCGCACCGTACGGCATGGCCGCGGTGTATGTCACGCGCACGCTGGCTCTGACCGCTTCGATGTCGATCGGATTCGGAATTTTCAACCTGATCCCTATACCGCCTCTGGACGGGGCCAAGATCCTCTGGAGCTTTCTGCCCGACCATGTGTATTACCGCATCAACAACGGGGCATGGTGGATGAATCTGCTGCTGTTCGCGCTTATTTACAGCGGACTGATTGGCGGACCAATGGCCATGCTGCGCACCTGGTTCATCGATCTTTTCTCGAATATTTCTGTTTTTCTGCTAGGTATTTAAGAATATCTTAAGTAATGAATCGTATACTCCCGCTGTAACGGAGGTATTTACGATGAAACAGTTTATTTTTGCACATAAAAAGGCAGCTCTGATCGCTGGATTTGTCCTGACCCTGCTGCTTGGCGGAATGGGCGGAGCAGCTCTGGAGCGGATGCATGCCGGCCATCGTTTTGAAAGATATGAACTGGCCGACAGAAGAATGGAAGAACGGAAAAAAGAGCGTGGCCGCTTTGATAAGAAGGATCGTAAAGAAGATACAGAAAGCGGCAGCACTGCGAAGAAAGAAACATCAGAAGAGAACGGATCTTCAGAAAAGCAAAGTTCTGAAACGGACGCTTCTGCTGAAAAAGATTCTGTATAGAAATGGCAGCTTGTCGAAAGGCAGGTTGCTTTTTAAATGGCACTTTTCCTACGAAAAGAGTATGATAAGAACGAGTTTTATAGGAGGTAAGTAGTATGGCCTGCACAACAATTCTGGTTGGAAGGAAAGTGTCATATGACGGTTCGTGCATCATTGCGAGAAATGATGATTCAGGAGCCGGAAAGTTTACAGTCAAACGTTTTACAGTCGTTCATCCGCAGGAGCAGCCGCGCGATTACACATCGGTTATTTCCCATGCGAAGATCAAGCTGCCGGATGATCCGATGCGATATACTGCCTGTCCGAATGTGATCAAAGGAAACGGGATCTGGGCTGCATGCGGTGTCAATGAAGCCAATGTCGGCATGAGCGCAACAGAAACCATCACATCGAATGCGCGTGTGCTTGGGGCCGATCCGCTCGTGGAAGACGGTATCGGAGAAGAGGATCTGGTCACGATCACTTTGCCGTATATCCGCACGGCACGCGAAGGGGTGGAGCGTTTAGGAAAACTGCATGAAACCTACGGCACGTATGAAATGAACGGAATTGCATTCTGCGACAGCCAGGAAATCTGGTGGTTCGAATCGATCGGCGGACATCACTGGATGGCCAGACGGGTGCCGGATGACCGGTATGTCGTGATGCCCAATCAGCAGGGGATCGATGCCTTCGATTTCAAGGACGCGTATTCAAAACAGAAAGCAAATATGTGTTCAGCCGATCTGAAGGAATTTGTTGAAAAAAACCATCTGGACCTTTCTTTGAACGGGACATTTGATCCCCGGGCAGCCTTTGGATCCCATGATGATTCGGATCATGTCTACAATACGCCAAGAGCGTGGTACATGCTTCGCTATTTCAATCCGTCCACTTATAAATGGGATGGTCCAAACGCGCAGTACGGGCCAAGATCGGATGATCTGCCATGGAGCATGGTGCCTGAAAAGAAGATCACGATCGAGGATGTAAAATACATTCTCAGCGCCCATTTTCAAGGCACTCCATATGATCCGTATGCGGCGTCGAGCGCGCAGGCTGGCGCGTTCCGTTCGATCGGTGTCAACCGCAACTGTGTGCTTGGCGTCATCCAGACATATGAAGACCGCGATGCCAAAGAATGGATCGCCTTTGCGTCCAATCCGTTCAACGCGCTTGTTCCGTTTTACGCAGACGTCAATTATACGCCCGAATATATGGACAATACGACCCAGAACGTATCGACCGATAATTTCTACTGGTCGTCCCGTCTGATGGCGGCCATGGCCGATGCGTCATACAAAAATTCGCTCATCCACATCGAGCGCTACCAGAACAAGGTAGCTGCGCAAAGCCATGAGATCATGGACCGCTATGATCATCTGCTCGAAAATGCGGCCGAAGAGGACCGCAGAAATCTGCGCGAAAAAGCGAATCAGGAAATCAGCGATATGGTCCAGAAGGAGACGATCGAGACACTGGACAAGGTCTTGTACGAATTGAGCATGAATATGAAAAATGCTTATGCACGCAGCGATGCGTAAAACAAAGCAGAAATACATGAAATACTGCCATCGACCGGCAGTATTTTTTTTGATATAAAGAGAAATCAATGTAAGATTGGATTCTGTCTTCGCATTTTATAATGGAACCATGAGGAAGAAATATCGAACGAGCCCGCCTCCGGTCCGGAGGATTTCCTGGCGAAGAGTTGTTTTCCTTGGAATGGTACTGGCAGCAGGAATGAGCTGGGTTTCGGAAAGGCCGGGCGGACAGGAACCGGCTGCCGCTGAAACAGAGTATGTCCCGTACGCTCTGGATGATACGCTCAAGGAACAGATCCGCGTGCAGGCACAGATCGAAGGGATCGAAGAGAAGGTCAATGATTTATATGCGCTCGTGATGGTGGAAAGCGGCGGAAGCGGGGAAGACGTGTTCCAGGCCAGCGAATCGCTCGGGCTGAAGCCGGATTCCTTATCACGGGATGAATCCATTCAGCAAGGTGTCCGTTACTATGCCCAGCTCTTAAACGAAGGAAGTGCTCTTGGAGCGGATCAGGACTGCATATTCCAGGCATACAATTATGGAAAAGATTTTCTGTATTACGCTGCGGACCGGGGCGGGACCTATTCGTTCGAAATGGCGCAGGAGTATGCGGCGCAAAAAGCCGATCATGCACGTGTGGACTACAATAATCCGATCGCCGTATCTGAAAACGGAGGCTGGCGCTATGCCTACGGCAATATGTTCTATGTGCAGCTGATCCATCAGGCACTTGATGCTCTGGATGAATGAAAAAGAAGGAATGGTTAAATTCCTTCCTTCGTGCCGGATCGTATTATTTTTTTTCTTCGCTGGGCACCACGACTGCCAGGCCGCCCAGTGCGCTTTCCTTCAATTCCATCGGCAGCTTGATCCCGGTCAGGTTCATCGTTTTGACCACCATATCGAAGCTGACCCGGTTTTTCTTCACGTTCCGCAGATATTTCGCCAGTCTTGCCGCATCGATCGCTCTTTGCGCGGCAACCGCGTTGCGTTCGATGCAAGGGATCATAACATATCCGCCGACCGGATCGCACGTCAGCCCTAAGTGATGCTCGAGACCGATCTCTGCCGCACATTCGATCTGCGAGTTGGTCTGTCCCTGAAGATAGGCGATCATGGCCGCTCCCATGGAGCAGGCAGCCCCTACCTCGGCCTGACAGCCGGCTTTCGCGCCGGAAATCGTCGCATTGTACTGAATGAGGTTGCCGATCAGCCCAGCTATCTTCAGGCCTTTGATCAGCTTGCTTTTCGGATAGCCCAGATCATAGGCGTAATGGTAGAGCAGGGCCGGGATCACGCCGCAGCTGCCCATGGTCGGCGCTGTCACGACGATCCCTCCGGCCGCGTTTTGTTCGCTGGCCGCATAGGCATAGCTTGCGAGCAGGAGCGCATTCTGTTCGGTCAGGTCATCGCAGCTTTTGGCGGACTGATTGAGAGCGCTGGCGACCCGGTCGAGCTTCAAGGAGCCGGGCAGCACGCCGGTTTTCGATAATCCTTTTTTGACACTTTTGATCATGGCGCTGTAGATCGATTTCATGTAGGTATCGAAATCCTTGTCTTCCACCTGGTCGACATATTCGTCGAAAGTGAGATGATTCTGCTTGCAGTAGGCATGGATCTCGTCCATGGTCGTATGAGGGTACAGCTTTTTTGATTCCAGCGCCTTTTCGCCGTCCCGTTCGATCTTTCCGCCGCCGATCGATACGAAAGAATGGACGGCTTTCACTTCGTCGTTTTCATAGACCTTGAATTCCATCGTATTCGGATGTTCGACCGGTGTCTTATAGTCGAAACGGATCTCGTTGGGCACTGGTTTCAGCGTTTTCTGAATGATCATATCGGTCAGGTGGCCTTTGCCTGTAAATGCCAGGGAACCGAACAGCGTCACTTCCACTTTTTGGGCATCCGGATAGGTTTCTTTGATATATTGTGCGGCACGCATCGGACCAAAGGTGTGGGACGAGCTTGGTCCGGGGCCGATCTTGTAAATTTCTTTAATTGTCTGCATTGTATTCACTTCTCCTTTCCTATTATACTTGCTTCCTGCAAAATGTTGGGATGAAAACAGTTTTCATTGATTGTTGAAAAAACATGAAAACAATTCTTGATTTTGTGTGATTCTTTGGGTATCATTAGGACATATTATGGGAGGAACTAAGGACTATGAAAGGTAACATGTGGAAAGTGCTTGCGTCCGGCGCTATGGCAGCTGCAATGCTTGCAGGATGCTCTTCAGGTGCCGGAGGAAACGGCGGCGCAGAAGGAAAAACATTAAATGAGGGGGATACTGTCAAGATCGGTCTCAACTTTGAGCTCAGCGGCGATGTATCAAGCTACGGCCAGGCGGAACGCAATGCGGCGCAGCTTGCGATCGAACAGTACAACGCCCGTACAGATACGAAGTTCAAGGCGGAAGGCGTTGAAGTGGACGATAAAGGCGATGCGGCAGAAAGTACGACCCAGGCAATCAAGCTCTGTACAGAGGATGGTGTTGCGGCGATCGTAGGTCCTGCAACTTCCGGCGCCTCGATCGCGACTTATGCGGTTGCGGATGAAAACAACGTACCGGTCATTTCGCCAAGTGCCACACAGGTGGATGCGATGATGAACGGGGATACCGCTTACGAATACGCATGGCGTGTATGCTTCGAGGATTCCTATCAGGGAGCGGCAATGGCTATTTACGCAGCAGATACGCTCAACTGCAAAAAAGCGGCAGTCATCAATGAAACATCCGACTACGGTCAGGGTCTTGCCAGCCAGTTCGAGGAAACATTCAAGGAACACGGCGGCGAGGTCGTGGCGCACGAACAATACAATGCGGGCGATACCGACTTTGCATCCATGCTGACTTCCATGAAAAGCAAGGATTTCGATGTTCTTTATATCGCAGGATACTATTCCGAAGCCGGCCTGATCATCAAACAGGCCCGTACAGACGGAATCGACTGCCCGATCGTCGGCGCGGACGGATTCGAATCCGAAGTGCTTTCCGAGCTTGCCGGAAAGGAAAACCTGAACCAGGTATGGTATACGACAGCGTATACGACGGTGGACGCTTCGGACGAACTGAATGCATTCATCGATGCGTATAAAGCGAAATACGATGAAACGCCGAATATGTTCTCCGCCCTTGCTTACGACGCGACAAATCTTGTTCTCGACCAGCTTGAAGCGACCGGCAAGACAGGCGCCGAACTGAACGAAGCCATCAAGAAAGCTGAATTCACAGGAATCACAGGAACGTTCAAATTTGACGAAAAAACACATACACCGATCAAGAGCGTAATGGTCGTTAACCAGGTTGACGGTGTACAGACAGAGGCAACGGAAGTATCGGTTGACTAAATAGCCTTTGCATGATTAAAGGGGAAGCAATTTCCCCTTTTTTCCAATTCAGAAAGAGAGTGAAAAAATGAGCCAATTTCTTCAACAAATCGTAAACGGGCTTTCGCTGGGAAGCATTTACGCTCTGGTCGCGCTCGGATACACGATGGTGTACGGTATCATCAAGCTGATCAACTTCGCGCACGGCGATGTATATATGATCGGCGCGTATGTGGCATTTATCGTGACGACCTATTTCGGGTTCGGTTTTTTTCCGGCCCTGATCATGTGCATGGTCGTTTGCGGCATCCTGGGCGTGCTGATCGAGCGGATCGCCTATCGGCCTTTGCGCCATGCGCCGCGGATCACCGCGCTGATCACAGCCATCGGTGTATCGTATGTCATCGAATATACGACAGCCTACTTCATGGGCTCGGAAAAGCGCACGTATCCGCAGCTGCTTTCCAACGCATCCTTTAATCTGGGTCCGATCAAGATCACGACCCAGCAGATCTATATTTTTGTGATCACGATCGTTTTGATGCTGATCCTGCAGTTTATTATTCAGAAAACAAAAATGGGCCGTGCCATGCGTGCTGTGAGCACCGATGAGAACGCTGCCGAGCTCATGGGCATTTCGGTCGATACGACCATTTCATTTACATTTTTGATCGGTTCGGCCCTGGCCGGAGCCGGCGGTATCCTGGTCGGCATTTATTACAATTCCATCAACCCGCTCATGGGGATGGTGCCGGGCCTGAAAGCGTTCATTGCAGCCGTATTCGGCGGTATCGGAAGCATTCCGGGCGCCTTGATCGGCGGTCTGTTCATCGGTATGGCCGAAACGATGGTCGTCGCCTACGGAAGCTCGCTGTACCGCGATGCGATCGTTTACGCGATCCTGATCATTGTCCTGATCGTCAAGCCGACCGGTCTATTAGGAAAGAATCAGAGAGAGAAGGTGTAGAGCATGACAAAAAGCGTATTCAACAAGATCAATCTGATGTGGATCGTCCTGATCGTCGTTCTTTATGTCGTGCTTTCCACGATGATGAATGTAGGGATCATCAATTCCTACTACAAGATCACGCTGTTCAATATTTGTATCAACGTGATGCTGGCTGTTTCGCTGAACCTGGTCATCGGTATCTGCGGACAGTTCTCGCTCGGACATGCCGGGTTCATGTGCATCGGAGCCTACAGCGCCGGCGTCATCACGAAAATGATGCCGAACTATTTCGGACTTCTGATCGGCCTGCTTGTCGGCTTTGCGATCTCGATCGTAGCCGCGCTGATCGTCTCGGTTCCGACCTTGCGTCTGAAAGGGGACTATCTGGCTATCGCGACCCTTGGCTTTGCGGAAATCATCCGTATCCTCGTGCAGAACATGAAGATCACCAACGGAGCGGCCGGCCTGAGCGGCATCCCGCCGTTAACGACATTCCCGCTGCTGCTGCTCGGTGTCGTGGTCACGATCGTCGTGTGCTCGAACTTTACACGTTCGGCTCCAGGACGTGCGTGCATCGCGGTGCGCGAGGATGAGATCGCAGCCGAAGCGATGGGGATCAACACGACAAAATACAAGGTCCTCGCGTTTGTGATCGGAGCGATCCTAGCCAGCGCGGCCGGCGCGTTGTTTGCGTGCAATTTCTATGTCATCAAACCGACGCAGTTCACGTTCAACAAATCGATCGATATCCTTGTGATGGTCGTGTTCGGAGGCATGGGAAGCATGACAAGCTCGGTGCTTGCTGCCATTGCGATCGGTCTGCTGAATATGATCCTGCAGAATTTTACCGATATCCGTATGATCCTGTATGGAGCGATCCTTGTGATCATGATGATCTTCAAGCCGGACGGTCTGTTCGGCGATCGGGAAATTTCGCTCACGAAGATCATGGCGAAAAGAAAAGCGAAAAAGGAGGCACGCTGATGGAACCGGTTCTTGAAGTCAAAAACCTGACAAAAAATTTCGGCGGTCTTTGTGCGGTTTCCAATGTCTCGATGGAAATCATGCCGGGAGAGCTGATCGGGCTGATCGGGCCGAACGGCGCCGGAAAAACGACCTTGTTCAATTTGCTTACGGGCGTATACGAACCGAGCGAAGGTCTGATCGAAATGAATGTGGACGGGTCGAAAAAACAGATCGGCGGCCTGAAGCCGTACAAGATCACGGACTACGGGGTTGCCCGCACTTTTCAGAACATTCGTCTGTTCAAATCGATGACCGTTCTTGAAAATGTCCAGGTGGCAATGCACCGCAATATCCGCTACGGCACGATGACCGCGCTTCTCCGGCTGCCGAAATATTATTCGGAAGAGCGCTGGGTCAGAGAAAAAGCGGAGGAATATTTAAAAGAGGTGGGACTGTACGGCAAGCGCAATGAACTGGCTACCAATCTTCCTTATGGAGAGCAGCGGCGTCTGGAAATTGCCAGGGCCCTGGCGATCCAGCCGAAGATCCTGTATCTGGACGAGCCAGCTGCCGGTATGAATCCGCAGGAAACGGCCGATCTGACAAACCTGATCCATAAGATCCGGGAAAAGTATAATTTAACAGTTATCCTGATCGAGCATGATATGTCGCTTGTCATGAATATATGCGAGCGGATCTATGTGCTCGACTACGGAAAGATGATTGCCAACGGCACGCCGGATGAAATCAAGAACAACGAGTTTGTCATCAAGGCATATCTTGGAGAGGAGATCTGATATGACAGCGATGCTTGAAGTGAAAGATCTGCACGTGCATTACGGCATGATCGAGGCGCTCAAGGGAGTTTCCCTGAAAGTGGAAGAGGGACAGATCGTTTCTCTGATCGGCGCCAACGGGGCCGGAAAGACCACGCTGCTGCAGTCGATCAGCGGTATTGTCAAAAAAAGCGCGGGAGACGTCGTATTCCTCGGTCAGGATATTTACAAGATGTCGCCCCAGAAAATTGTTGCGCTCGGTCTGACCCAGGTCCCGGAGGGCCGGCGCATCTTTACGGGACTTTCTGTATACGAAAACCTGATGATGGGTGCATACTTAAGAAAAGATAAAAAGGAAATTGAAGAGGATATTCAGAAGATCTATAAACAGTTTCCGATCCTTGAACAAAGAAAGAACCAGGATGCTTCCACGTTGTCGGGCGGCGAACAGCAGATGCTTGCTATGGGACGTGCGCTCATGGCAAGACCGAAGCTGCTGCTTCTTGACGAACCGAGCATGGGGCTTGCGCCGATCCTGGTAAAGGAGATCTTCTCGATCGTTCAGGAAATCAACCGTACCGGAACGACGGTCCTGCTTGTGGAGCAGAACGCGAAGATGGCTTTGTCGATCGCGGACTACGCCTATGTTCTTGAGACCGGAAAGGTCGTGCTGAGCGGAACGGGAAAAGATCTGATCGAATCCCCGGATATTCAGAAAGCCTATTTAGGAGGATAAGATGTTTAAAGTAAAAGATTTTATGACAACGGATGTCATTACGTGCGAACCGGACGAAAAGATCACGAAAGTCATCGATCTGATGAATTCGAAAAAGATCCATCGTCTGCCTGTTGTGGATCCGGACGGAAAACTGCTCGGGATCATCACTGAAGGGATGATCGCGGGGGCGAATAATTCAGCGACCTCGCTGTCGATCTTTGAACTGAATTACCTGCTGTCGAAGACCGATGTCAAGACTGTGATGATCAAAAATGTGATCTCGATCGATGAAAACGAGCTCATGGAAGCGGCGGCCCAGAAGATGCTGCAGCATGATATCGGATGTCTTCCGGTCGTGAACGGCTCGAAAAAAGTGGTCGGGATCCTGACGCAGAACGATATTTTCAAAAGTTTTCTTGATGTCCTTGGATGGGAACATACCGGATCGCGGATCACGCTGGAAGTAAAAGACGAGATCGGGGCCCTGGAAAAGATTTCCCGGATCTTTGCGGACAACCATATCAGCATTTCCAATATTGGTGTGTATTCATCCAAAGACGGAGTGGCGAGCATGGTCATCCGCAGCGATGCCAAAGAAGTGGATGGAATCAGAAAAGCGCTCGAGGATGGCGGATATACTGTCCGTGAAGCGATCCTGGTCCAGTAGATACGACATGAAAAATAAGACCCGTCACAAGCGGGTCGTATTTTTTGGAACTCTATTTTTTATAGGAGCTTAGATCATCCGGAAACGGGACGGACTGCAGCGTATCGTAATCGCTGACATGGATCACTGCACGGACCGAGGAGTCGATCGAGGTGCTGCTGATTTTCTGATGAATATCGCAGTCAAGCTTCATATACGTGACAATGCTGTCTTCGATCTTTGCTTCCAGGACCGCATGATCGATCGTGACCGAACCATAGGAGTCAAGAATGCTGGCCAGTGTATGCTCGTCAATGTCGAAGCGGTACGTTCCGTCCTCCTCCTTTTCGGCTCTGGTGAACAGTTTTTCGAGTTCGTCATCGCTCATGTCCAGGAACGGGTCAAGATTTGTCAGTTTTGAATCGGCGCTCAATCCGATCTTGTCGGCTGTGCTCTGTGTTTTGGTTCCGAGCGAATTCAGATAAGTTCTTCCGTCTTTGATATAAAAATCGAGAAAGTTGTTCTGGGTCCTTCCGCCCGCTTTCAGATCGGTCGTAAGAGCGAGTTCGAGCTGCTCTTTCTGATCGAAGCAGAGATCGGCAAGGATCTCGCCCGGATCGTCCTGATCCATGAGGATGTCTGCGCGGATATGGGCCGAATCGGCCTGGAAAGTGTGATGCAGGGCATTGAAGAATTCAAGCGTGTATTGTTTCGTATCCGTCCCTGAGCATGCGCTCAGGGAAAAACAAAGAAACAGTGATATGATGAAACCAGTTATTTTTTTCATATAGGCCTCCGTTTGTGCCATTTTAAAATGAAAAAGGGTAACTGTCAAAGAAAGGACACTTATTATGGTTGTTGTATATTACGGAAATCATTTTGCGCAAAGAGATAAAATTGCTGCAGTTCTTGATCAACTGCAGGTATCCTACATTGAGATCGGCGAGGACAGCCTTGAGCAGACGATGGAACAGATCCTGAATTCGCAGGGAAGCGAGCCGGCCCAAAGCGATCAGGAAATCTTCCTGTATTTTTCCGACATGGATATTGAAGAGATCACGAAAATCGACCAGGCTCTGAAGGAGGCCGGGATCCATGTTCTTCACAAAGCTGTAAAAACAGATACGAACATCACCTGGAAACTGGGCGATCTGCTCGAACACATCCGCGAGGAAGCCTCTTATTTTAAAAAAAGGGAAAAGCTGAGAAGCCTCGTATCCGATCCGGATCCGGTGCTGATCAGCACCAATCCGAAATATATGAATCTGATGGTCATGTGCTACGAGCTTCTCGAGGAAACCGGTGTTCCTGAAAAAATGTATGACAAAGCCATTGAACTGATCGAAACATTTCCGAAAAGCGATGCCTGAGACGCACCGCTTTTTTTGCGCACGTTTCCATACAATGTGATATGGTAAGGTCATGAAAAAGATAACCATAGGAATTTTAGCGCATGTCGATGCCGGCAAAACGACATGCATCGAAAGCATGCTGTATACCAGCCATGAAATAAAAAAAGCAGGCCGGGTCGATCATCAGGACTCGATGCTCGATTATGACGTGCAGGAGCGCGAGCGGGGCATTACGATCTATTCGAAACAGACCCGCTTTCAATGGAACGGATGCGAGATCTATGTGATCGATACGCCCGGCCATATCGACTTTTCGACAGAAATGGAACGCAGCCTCCAGGTCCTTGATCTGGCCATCCTGCTGATCAATGCGCAGGATGGTGTGCAGGCCCATACAGAAACGATCTGGGAATGTCTGACAAGATATCATATCCCGACGATCATTTTTGTCAATAAGATGGACATTTCCTTCAGGACACAGGATGAGCTCATGGCCGATCTGGAAAAGAAACTGTCCGATAACTGTGTGGATATGGATGGAGCAGACCATGAAGAGAAGCTGGCCATGGTCAACGATGAAATGCTCAACGCATACAGCGAAAAAGGAACGATCCCTCTTTCGCTCCTGCAGGAATCCTTGTACAAAAGAGAATGGTTTCCGGTCTATTTCGGGAGCGCATTGAAGCACGAAGGGATCGCTGCGCTGCTCGATGCCGTCACCGATCTGGCGTTTGATCGGGAATACCCGGACGAGTTTGGCGCCAGGGTGTTCAAGATCAATGAGGACGGGATCGTTATGGTCAAGATCACAGGAGGCATGCTGAGGCCCAAAGACGTGGTCAATGACGAAAAGATCGATCAGATCCGTTCATACTCCGGAGAAAAATATACGCTCCTGCACCAGGCGCAGGCCGGCGATGTGGTCGGGCTGAAAGGTAACCTGAGCATGCGCACCGGGCAGGGACTTGGCTTCGAAAAAGACCAGCAGGAGTCTTTGCTGAGCGCGTGCCTTGAATACGATCTGCTGCTGCCGGCAGGAACAGACGCATTGATGCTGTGGCCGTACTGCGAAAAACTGGCCAGGGAAGATCCGCAGCTGCAGCTGACCTATCACGAGCATTCGAAGACGATCTCGCTTTCTTTGATGGGCGAGGTGCAGAAGGAGATCCTGCAGAAAAAGATCGAGGAACAGACAGGAATCCATGTCGGCTTCACCCAGGGAAAGGTCGTGTTCAGGGAGACGATCGAAAACGAGGAATACGGGGTCGGGCATTTCGAGCCGCTGCGCCATTATGCCGAAGTGCATGTTCTGCTCGATCCTTTGCCGGCAGGAAGCGGGATCCGGATCGTAAACGAGAACCGGATCGAAAACCTGTCTCTTGGCTGGCAGCAGCAGATCATGAATGCGCTGCACTACCGTCACAGAGGCGTGCTGACCGGATCGGAATTAACGGATGTGAAGATCTGTTTCATCGCGGCGCGAGGCAATCAGAAGCATACATCGGCCCAGGATTTCAGCCAGGCAGCCAGACGGGCTGTCCGGCAGGCGCTGCGCAAAGGCAGATCCATCCTGCTCGAACCGTACTATGAATTTGAGATCGGGACGCCGGCCGGATCGCTTTCCAGGGTACTGTATGAGCTTGATCAGATGAAAGCTGATTTTGAGATCAGCAGCAGCGAAGACGACATGACGATCATCCGCGGAAAAGGGGCCGTGCGTCTGTTCATGAATTTTCAGAGCAGCCTGTATGCGCTGACAAAAGGACGAGGCCGCTTTATTCCCCGCAGCATTTCATATGGCGCGTGCCGGGAACAGGCACAGATCGTCGAACAGAGCGGGTACGATCCGGACAGCGATCTTCGCAATCCGACCGGTTCGGTATTCTGCGCCCAGGGGTCGGGCTACTATGTTCCATATGACGAGGTGGAGGAGCATATGCATCTGCATCCGCTCGAGATCGAAAATACGACAACATACAAAGCGGTGCGCTACACGATCAACGACGAGGAAGCAAAACGGGTGTTCGAAATGACAAGCGGGCGCAATCAAAACGAGAAGAAAAAAGTGATCCCGCATAAAAAGGTCAAAGCCGATCTTTCGTTCGAGGAAGTGAAGATCGAGCCGAAAAAGCCGCAGTGTCTGATCGTGGACGGATACAATATGATCTACAGCTGGTCTTCTCTCAAGGATCTGGCGCGCGTCGATTACGATGCGGCCAGAGAGCGGCTGATCGATGCCTTGTCCAATTATCAGGGATACAAAGGGATCGAGGTGTATGTTGTATTCGATGCCTACCGGCGCGCAGAAAATCCCGGCGTGCGCAATGAAATAAGAGGAAAGCTCAATATCGTGTTTACGAAATACGGACAGACGGCCGATTCCTATATCGAACGTCTGGTCCATGATCTGAAAAAGAAATATTCGCTGATCGTGGCTACCTCGGACGGCCTGATCCAGAATGCTATCCTGGCTCAGGGAGCGACAAGGCTGTCGGCGCGCGAGCTGGAAGGCCGTGTCATGCGGACCAATACGATTGCGTTCGGGCATATGAACAATCCGTTCTAGGACGATCAAGCAAAACAAAACTTTAATCAAAGCAGAAAAAGCCTGTTCTCACGGAAAGATGACAGGCTTTTATTATGGCAAAAATAGGAATTTTATGGGATAGCTTAAAAAAATCCTTTATAGTATATAGAAAAATGAAGAAAATTTCAACATTTCGTTTGACAAAGTGGACAAGGGTTGCTAATATAATAAATTGCAAAATAGTCTGAAAAAATCAGCATTTATCAGCGAACAGACAACGAAAGGATGGCGCACATGGATAGCAACAAAGCGTATCACATTGTCTCTTGCGGAAATAAATCCTCCCGGCGAGACTACTCTAAAGTAAGCGGTAAATTAGAGCTGCCTAATCTGGTAGAAATTCAAACCGATTCATTCGAATGGTTTACCCGCCAAGGTATTCAGGAGGTTTTCGAAGAGATTTATCCCATTGAAAACTACGGTAAAAATATCAAACTGAATTTTCTACGTTATCATTTTGACAAACCAAAATACAGCGCGGAAGAATCAATGTATAGAGAATGTAACTATGCCGCACCGTTATATGCAGACATGGAACTTGAGATCACCGATCCGGAAACCGGTGAAGTGCGGACAAAGCAGGAGGAAGTGTATTTAGGCGACTTCCCGCTCATGACCGAAACAGGTACTTTTATTATCAATGGTGCGGAGCGTGTTATCGTCAGCCAGATCGTACGTTCTCCAGGAGCCTACTTTACAGAAGCCTATGATGAAAAGACAGGTAAACAGAACTACAACTGCGAACTGATCCCTAGCCGCGGAACATGGCTCGAGTTCATGACCGAACAGAAAAAGACGATGACAGGCCGTACGATCAATGTGTCGATCGACCGCCGGCGCAAGATCCTGTTCTCGATCTTCTTCAAAGCGCTCGGCATGTCGTTCGGGATCGAGAAAAACGACAACGCGTTCGACACGGCCGATCTCGAAACGTTCCTGAGCGCGCTGGGCCGTCAGATCGAGGATCCGGCTGTGGACGAGGAAAACCGGGAATACATGAACATGTATCTCGAGCTGTACAATGCCTTCTTCGGAAAATACGAGGAAATCGAAAATACTCTGCTCAATGATAAAGTGAAAACGACCGAGGAGGCGCTGCTTTCGTTCTATGAAAACCAGCGCAGCGATGAGATCCCGACCCTGGACGGATCCATCTCCCTCATGCAGGCCAAGTTTTTCGATCACCGCCGCTATGATCTGACAAGCGCAGGACGCTACAAGCTGCGCAAGAAGCTCAATGCGTTTGCGCGCATGATGAACAATACGCTTGCGTATGACATTGTCGATACGGATGGCAATGTGGTTATGGAAAAAGGTACGCATGTTGCCCGCAACGAACGCAACGAACTGCGTGAAGTGCTGGCAAAAGGCGGCTATATGAATCCGTATCCGTTCCGTTCCGAATTTCATGAAGAAGATATCGTGACGATCCCGGTATCCTACAATCAGGGCCTGATCGGACGTGTGCTCGCGCAGGATGTGACAGTAAACGATACGCTGCTCGAACAGGGCACGGTATTGACCGAAAACGATATCGAGGCTCTCAAAGGCGTGATCGAGGAAGTGAAGATCTACGCAGGGATCATCGCGAAAAAAGTGGCTCTTACACCGGAAAACTTCACGGCTGTTATGAATTACGGCCAGCGTCTGTTTGCACTTGGACGTCTGACAAACCGCAACGGTGCCGATCTGATGGATGACGAGTTCGATCTGGTCGTACCGCGCTATACGGTCGGAGTGACGCCGGATCGTCTGGATGATGCTGTGCTTCTTTCGCTGCAGCAGCGTGCGGGCGAAGAAGAGATCAATGCATGGCTCATTGGTTCGGCCCAGCAGGAAATCGAAGTGGTCGACAAGGATGAGCAGATCATCAGGATCGTCGGAAACGATCCGTTCGCTCAGCGTCATACGATCACGATGGCCGATATCTATGCGTTCTTCGGATATGATCTGAATGTCATGGACGGTATCGGCGAGACCGACGATATCGATATGCTCGGAAACCGTCGTATCCGTGCGGTCGGCGAACTGATCCAGAACCAGTTCAGGATCGGTCTTTCGCGTATGGAACGTGTCGTAAAAGAGCGGATGTCCATTCAGGAACTTGACAGCCTGACACCAAGAAAGCTGACGAATATCCGTCCGCTCACGGCAGCGATCAAGGAATTTTTCTCCAGTTCGCAGCTGTCCCAGTTCATGGATCAGCAGAACCCGCTTGCCGAACTGACCAACAAGCGCCGTATTTCCGCGCTTGGACCTGGCGGTCTGTCGCGTGAGCGTGCCGGATTCGAGGTTCGTGACGTTCACTCGTCTCACTATGGACGGATCTGTCCGATCGAGACGCCAGAAGGACCAAACATCGGTTTGATCTCCAACCTGACAACTTACGCAAAGATCAACGAATACGGATTTATCCAGACGCCGTATCGTATTGTAAATAAAGATGGAACTGTACAGGAAAAAGCGATCTATCTTTCGGCTGATGAAGAAGCGGATTATGTGATCGCCCAGGCCAACGAGGTTCGTGACGGCCGCCTGATCAACGATCGTGTCGTGGCTCGTAAAAACGGCGATACGATCATCGCGTCCCGGGAAGAAGTAGAGCTGGCCGACGTGTCCCCGAAACAGATCGTTTCTGTCGCGACAGCATGCGTTCCTTTCCTGGAAAATGACGATGCGTCCCGCGCCCTCATGGGTGCCAACATGCAGCGTCAGGCCGTGCCTCTGCTCGTTCCTCATTCGCCGTTCGTCGGTACCGGCATCGAGCACAAGATCGCAAAGGATTCCGGTGTCGGGATCGTTGCCAAGCAGGATGGAACGGTATCGTATGTCGATTCGCTGCGCATTGTCGTAACGGACAAGGAAGGAACCGATCATTCCTACCAGCTGCGCAAATTTGCGCGCAGCAACGCGTCCACATCGATCAACCAGAGACCGATCGTCAAATTCGGCGAAGAAGTCAAGAAGGGCGATATCCTTGCCGACGGACCAAGTATGGAAAACGGCGAGCTTGCTCTTGGACAGAACGTAACGATCGCGTATATGACATGGTACGGATATAACTACGAGGATGCCATTATCATGTCCGAACGGATGGTCAGCGATGACGTGTACACTTCGATCCATATCGAGGAATACGATATCGACTGCCGCGACACGAAGCTTGGCCCGGAAGAAATTACCCGCGACATTCCGAACGTGGGCGAAAACGCAGTGCGCAAGCTCGACAAGGACGGAATCATCATGGTGGGTGCCGAAGTAAAAGAAGGCGACATCCTGGTCGGAAAAGTAACGCCGAAAGGACAGTCGGAAGTTTCTCCGGAAGAGAAGCTGCTTCTTGCGATCTTTGGCGAAAAATCCCGCGAGGTGCGCGATAATTCCCTGAAGGTGCCTCATGGCGGTGCCGGAATCGTGCACTCGGTACGTATCTTCAAACGAGGAGACGGATCGGATCTGCCTCCTGGAGTCAATGAACGTGTCAAGGTGTATATCGTTCAGAAACGTAAGATTTCCGAAGGGGACAAAATGTCCGGACGTCACGGAAACAAAGGTGTCATCTCGAAGATCCTGCCGATCGAAGATATGCCGTTTACACAGGATGGAACACCGATCGATATCATTTTGAACCCGTTTGGTGTGCCTAGCCGTATGAATATCGGGCAAATCCTGGAGATCCATCTCGGATATGCCGCAAAGAAACTGAATCAGAAATTCGCGACACCGGTATTTGACGGTGTATCCAATGAAGAACTGGCTTCGATCATGAAGGAAGCCCAGATGACAAAAGACGGAAAACAGGTGCTGCGCGACGGCCAGACCGGTCTGCCGTTCGACGAACGGATCTCTGTCGGTGTCATGTATATGATCAAGCTGGCCCACATGGTCGACGACAAGTTGCATGCGCGTGCCACAGGCCCTTATTCTCTTGTGACCCAGCAGCCGTTAGGTGGTAAGGCACAGAACGGCGGACAACGTTTCGGAGAGATGGAGGTGTGGGCTCTTGAGGCCTATGGTGCGAGCCATACGCTCCAGGAGATCCTGACGATCAAATCCGATGATATCCAGGGCCGTATCAAAACCTACGAAGCCATCATCAAGGGCAAGGATATTCCTGAACCAGGTATTCCTGAATCGTTCCGCGTCCTGATGCACGAGCTCCAGGGTCTTGCGATCGATGTCCGCCTGCTCGACAAGGAAGGCAACGAAGTGGATATCACCAATGACGATGACGAACATGTTGTCGTCCATGAAACAGAAGTATTCGAACATCCGGAAAACGAAAAGCTCGAAAACGATATTGAGCCGAAGGAGGATATCATCGATGTGGATATCAACGGCACCGATCTTGATTCCATTGATCTCGATGATGCCGTCAATGCCCAGGACAATATCGACGAAGATGTCGTTGAAGATGTAGATGATAATATAGAAGAGGAGGCGTAAGTCCAGAATGAGTATTAACAATTTTGCCTCGATCCAGGTCCAGCTGGCCAGTCCTGAAACGATCCTGAAATGGTCTCATGGCGAAGTAACCAAGCCGGAGACCATCAACTATCGTTCTCAGAAGGCAGAAAAGGACGGTTTGTTCTGCGAACGCATTTTCGGTCCGACAAAAGACTGGGAATGTGCGTGCGGAAAATATAAAAAAGTACGTTTTAAAGGAGTCGTATGCGACCGCTGCGGTGTCGAGATCACCAAATCGAGCGTGCGCCGCGAACGCATGGGGCATATTGCGCTCGCCGCTCCGGTAGCCCATATCTGGTATCTGCGCGGGATCCCGAGCCGCATGGCGCTGCTTCTCGATGTAACGCCGAAGCAGCTCGAGGAAGTCGTATACTTCGTAAGCTATATCGTTACGGATCCGAAAGATTCGGGCCTGGCTTACAAGCAGGTGCTTTCCGAGCGAGAGTATCGTGAAAACATGGCCATTTACGGAATGAGCGGATTTACCGCTCAGACCGGGGCTGAAGCGGTGCTTCGTCTGCTCAAGGATGTCGATCTGGAAAAGGAATACGAGGAAGTGCAGACGGCGCTGGAAAAAGCGCAGGGCGAAAAGCGCAAAAAGCTGATTAAACGTCTGGATACGATCAATGCGTTCCGTCATTCGGACAACAAGCCGGAATGGATGATCCTGACGAATATTCCGGTCATCCCGCCTGATCTGCGCCCGATGCTTCAGCTGGACGGCGGACGTTTCGCAACAAGCGATCTGAACGATCTGTATCGTCGTGTCATTACACGAAACAATCGTCTGCGCAAGCTGCTCGAGCTCGGAACTCCGAATATTATCGTGCAGAACGAAAAGCGTATGCTTCAGGAAGCGGTGGATGCTCTGATCGATAACGGACGCCGTTCCAAACCAATCACGGGTGCTGGCGGCCGGGCGCTCAAGTCGCTGTCCCATTCCCTGAAAGGTAAGCAGGGACGTTTCCGTCAGAACCTGCTTGGCAAGCGTGTCGACTTCTCGGGACGTTCGGTTATCGCGGTCGGACCGGATCTGAAAATGTATCAGTGCGGTATTCCTCGTGAAATGGCGATCAATCTGTTCAACCCGTTCATCATCAACGAGATCGTCAACGAGAAACTGGCGACCAATCCGAAAAACGCGGAAAAGCTGATCGAACGCCGCGACCCTCGGATCTGGGATGCGGTGGAAAAAGTGATCGACGGCTATCCGGTCCTGATGAACCGTGCGCCGACGCTGCACCGTCTGGGTATCCAGGCCTTCCTTCCAAAGCTGGTCGAAGGGCGCGCTATGCGTCTGCATCCACTTGTATGTACGGCGTTCAACGCGGATTTTGACGGTGACCAGATGGCCATCCACGTTCCGCTCAGCGAAGAGGCGCGAGCCGAAGCGCTGATCATGATGCTCGGTTCCCACAATATCCTTGGTCCTAAGGATGGCAAGCCAATTGTTACGCCGGGCCAGGACATGGTCATGGGAAACTTCTATCTGACCATGGAGGAAACGAAACAGGAGCTTTTTGATGAAGCGAAACGCTATGAGGAGTCCAATTGTCCTCTGGAAGCGGCGAACTGGAAACGGTTTGCCGAAAATGAAGGAAACGTGTACGCCAACGAAGAGGAAGTTCGTCTGGCTTACCAGATCGGACAGGTCCATCTTCATTCCCGTATCGCGGTGCCTGTTCGCGGCATGCATAAAACTTCGTTCGATGACGCGCATGCCAACGATTATCTCGTGACAACGGTCGGCAAGATCATCTTCAACGGAATGTTCCCGGCTGACTTCCCGTTCCTGAACGAGGTCAGCGGCGAAAACTTCAAAAAGACCCCGGACAAGTATTTTGTAGCGCCGGGCAATGATATCAAGGCGTACATTGAGAGCCTTCCGATCACGCCAGCCTTCAAGAAAAAAGATCTTGGAAGCATTATTGCGGAAGTGTTCAAACGTTACTCGGTCGATGAAACGGCGGAGATCCTTGACCAGATCAAATCGCTTGGATTCAAATATTCGACGACGGCAGGGATCACGGTTGCCCTTTCGGATATCGAGGTCGCGCCAAATAAGGAAAAACACGTCGAGGAAGGCCGTCAGAAGGCGGATGCCTTGAAAAAGATGCAGCAGAAAGGTCTGCTGACACTGCCTGAATGGGAATCCCGTCTGAACAAGATGTGGGATACTGTAAAAGACGGTATCGCGGATGAGCTAATGGCAAACATGCCTCGCAAGAACCCGATCTTCATGATGAGCGAGTCGGGTGCGCGCGGTAACAAACAGAACTTTACCCAGCTGGCTGGTATGCGTGGTCTGATGGCCCGCCCTGGTCATGGAAAGAGCCGTCATGGCGAATTCGTTCCTTCGATCATCGAGGTGCCGATCTATTCGTGCTTCCGTGAAGGTCTGAACGTGTCCGAGTTCTTTATCAGTACGCACGGTGTGCGTAAAGGTCTGACCGACACGGCCCTGAAAACAGCGGAGTCAGGATATCTGACGCGTCGTCTGGTCGATGTGGCACAGGATGTCATCATTAAAGAAGACGACTGCGGTACCGATAAAGGGTACTGGGTCGAGACGCTGATCGACCGCAAGACAAACACGGTCATCGAAGAGCTGAAAGATCGTCTGGTCGGCCGTTACTCGAAACAGGATGTTGTCGATCCGGAAACGGGCGAGGTCATTATTGAAAGCGACCAGTACATTACGGATGCGATCGCGCAGAAGATCGTGGATACAGGCATCAAAGGCATGTATATCCGTTCGCCGTTCACATGCAAGTCGACGATGGGTATCTGCCGCAAGTGCTATGGCAAGAACATGGCAACGGGCAAGGATGTCGAGGTCGGCGAAGCGGTCGGTATCATGGCTGCCCAGTCGATTGGCGAGCCAGGTACGCAGCTGACCATGCGTACATTCCATACGGGCGGTGTTGCCGGTTCCGGTACAGGAGATATCACGCAAGGTCTTCCTCGTGTCGAAGAGCTATTCGAAGCGCGTCATCCGAAAGGTGTGGCGGTCATTGCCCAGATTTCCGGAGAGATCACGTCGATCGAGCGTGTCGACGGCACGATGCGTCAGGAAGTTGTGATCACGAATGAACACGAAAGCGTAGTTCATAAACTGAATGCGAACCAGTCCCTGCGTCCATGGGTGACGGTCGGGGCGACGATCGAAGCGGGACAGGCTATTACGGAAGGTCCTCTTGATCCGAAGGAACTGCTCAATGTGGCGGGTGTTCGCGAAGTGCAGGATTATATCCTGAAAGAAGTCAAGAAGGTATACCAGAGCCAGGGTATCGAGATCAGCGACAAGCACCTTGAAGTCATGATCAAACAGATGATGAAAAAGGTCATTGTTACGGATGCCGGCGATACGGATCTGAACGTTGGTGTGCAGCTTTCCCTCAACAACATTACGAAGATCAACCGTGATGCGCTCCTGAACGGAAAGACGCCGGCAACCTTCAAGCCGATCCTGCTTGGTATTTCAAAGGCTTCTGTGGAGACGGATTCCTTCCTGTCGGCCGCTTCCTTCCAGGAAACGACAAAAGTACTGACGGATGCGACGATCAAAGGAAAGGTCGATCATCTCGTCGGTCTGAAGGAAAATGTCATTATTGGTAAACTGATTCCTGCCGGAACGGGTGCCAAGGGCGATCGTCCTCAAAACGAGATCATTGCGGCGAAGGCGAAGGAGCTGCGCGAAAAGCGTCTTGCCCGTACGCATGAAACGCATGACGAGCAGTTTGAAGAAATTGCCCGTCAGAACAGTCAGGAGAAAAACGAAACGGTAGCGGTGATGGATGAAAGTCTGACGCTGCTCGATGATTCGGCGTCGAATGATCTGTTCAATCAGTCTCTTGAATCCGGAATGGAAGAATAATAGCTAGAAAGGATGTACTTTGCGTGCATCCTTTTTTTCAGCTTTCTATAATAAACAGGAAGCGAGGAATACTATGAGAAATAAACGAATTACCCTTCTTGTGATCGTGCTGGTGATTTTGTTTGTCAGCGCGTTCGTATATGAATACGTATACCGGAGCCATACGGTCCAAAAAGAGGCGGCCATTTACGAAGAGGAACAGAAAAATGCCCGCGACAATGTCGAGACGCTGGACAAGGATGCCGAAAAACTCATCCGCTCCAATGCAGAGGCGGATGAAGAGAGTGCTGAAGATACGCAGACCCTTCTGGTACAGGAGCAGTTCGGTCTGTTTCCGGGAAAATACATTGCTGATACAGACTGCGAAACATATACGGATATGGATAGCGAACAGGTGAGCGGAACACTGCACAAAGGAGATGTGGTCGAGGTGACCGATCTGGCGCAGAACCGCTCTGAAGAAGTGTACGGACAGATCGGGCAGGATGGAAAATCCGTATGGATATTGATCCGGGACAAGGAAACGACGTATTTTACTGCGAAGTCTTGATTATCGGACGTGTTCGTTTCATAATGAAATTATGATCAAGAACATAGTACTGGATATCGGGAATGTATTGTGTACATTCGAGCCCGACAAAATGTTGAAAGATCTCTTCGACAACAGCCACATCGAAGAGCAGTTGTGGGGAATCTATTTTTCTTCTCTTTGGGATCAGTATGACAAAAACGCTGTGAGCAAGGCGAAAATGATCGAGATCGGTATGCTGCAGGCACCGGAAAGGGAAAAGGAAATCAAAAAGCTGATGAATGAATGGGTGCATCATGTAGACCTGATCGAAGAAAATCTCGATTTTGTACAGCATCTTCATGATCTTGGATATGGGATCTATATTTTATCCAATATTCCGGAAGACTGCTGGATCCATTTAAAGGAAAACGGTTTGTTCAAATATGCTGACGGAGGTGTCTACTCCTATCAGGAACGGAAGATCAAGCCGGACTTTGATTTTTACAAGATCCTTTTGAACCGGTATGAGCTCGATGCGTCGGAGTGTCTGTTTATCGATGACAATCCGAAAAATATCGAGGCGGCCAGAACGCTCGGCTTTTATACCCTTCTTCTCGATGACCCGTATTCTTTCACGAAAGATACACGGGAACTTCTTGAGGAACTGAAGGACTGATCGAAACAAGCGATTGCGGATACAGGAAGCAAAACTGGATCCGCTTTTTTTTGGAAGGGGAGAACTGCTATGGAACAGGAAGAACGCAATATAGATCGGATGATTGAACAGCTTCGAAAGCAGTATCGTTTGAGCAGCACGGAACAGGAAATCCCGTCCTATGTCCTGACGCATCTGCAGACCATGCCGGCAATGACGGTCCGTGATCTGGCTCATGCGTGCTATGCGTCGACAAGTGCAGTCATGCGGTTCATCAAAAAGATCGGATACCAGAGCTTTCCGGATTTCAAATACCGGATCGATCAGAAGATGAAAGAACTTGGCTTTCAGCAGACGAGTACGGAAACGAAGCTGGATCGTTTTCAATGGGCCGAGCATCAGGCGAAGATCATTCAGAAAACGATCGAGGCGATCGATGAGGAATAGTTTGACCGATGGCAGAAAGTGCTTTGCTATACGGCGGCAATCGACTGGATCGCTGACGATACGAATGCGGCACTGGCTCAATATGGAATGCATCTATGCTGGGGTACCGGAAAATGCGGACAGGTGTTTTCTGATACTGATCTGCAGATGAATGCGTCGCTCATGATCCCGGACGATCATGTCGTGGTGGTCATGAGCAAATACGGGCTGAAGGAGCGATGGCAAAGCGTTCTTGAACATTTTCAGAAGCGTCATGTTCCTGTGCTCCTGATCGCGGGCGGCCGAAAACCGGAAGCCTGGCCGGCTGATTTCGTGATCTGTACGCCATTTTGCCAGCGTCATGATCTGGCGGATGAGATGGACTATTATGTGGCTGCCAAATATGTGATCGACCTTCTGTTCTGGTCGCTGTTCGAGGATCACAAGGAAGAGGCGCGTTTTACGCAAAGCCTGCGAGAAGCGATCTTTTTTTCGGCACCGGGTACCGAAAAGGGACAGTAAATCATACAAATTCCGATACAGTGTGCCACAATCGCGCCGTTCCCTATCTTTGTTTCTTTCTTTTTATGCATAAAAAGAATAGATAAGTATTTAAAATAGATATTATTCATAGAGGTTTTTTCCTGATATGATGGGCACAGAAAAAGAAAGGATAGATTTCATGAAAAGGTCCTGGATATGTTTGGGAGCAATAGGGATGCTGCTTTGCGGATGTGCCGGCACACAAAATGAAATGGCAGAAAAGGGTAAAGAGATGAAAAAGGAAATGGAGCTCTGTATCAATGGCGAGCAAAGCATGGTTCGCTGGGAAGAAAATGAAACAGTAAGCGGGCTGATGGATATGCTTGATGAAGAAGGGCCGATCGACATTTCGATGCATCTGTATGGAGGTTTTGAACAGGTTGGCGATCTGGGAAGAGATCTGATCAGCAGCGACAAGCGGATCACGACCAGCCCTGGCGATATCGTCTTGTACCAGGGAAATCAGATTGTCGTTTTCTTTGGCAGCAATACGTGGGAATATACAAGACTGGGTACGATCACGGATGGTTCGCAGCAGAAACTGGAAGCGGACGATGTGACGATCAGCCTGAAGAAGAGAGATTAAAATGAAGATTCTTGTTTTGAATGGCAGCCCGCGGGCAAACGGCATGGATGGTGGATGGATTTGTCAAGGGAACGCAGGAAAGCGGTCACGAGGTGAATGTGGTCTCTGTGTGCCGGAAAAAGATCAATGGCTGTCTGGCATGCGAATACTGTCATAAAACTGGCAATGGAACATGTATTCAGAAAGATGGTATGCAGGAAATCTATCCTTTGCTGGAAGAGACGCAGATGATCGTGCTTGCTTCGCCGATCTATTATCACGGTTTTACTGGCCAGCTTCAGTGCGCGCTCAACCGGATCTACGCGCTCGATAAACCGAAAAACCTGAAAAAGGCGGCTTTGATCCTGAGCTCGGGAAGCGATGATGTCTATGATGGGGCCATATATGAATACAGAAAATCATTCCTGGAATACCTGGATCTGGAAGATCGGGGGATCATCACCTCATTTAAAGAGCAGAATGGTTCTGAAGAAAAATGGCAGGAAACGTACGAGACAGGACGGAATGCATAAGAACAGAAATGGATCGAAAAAAGCCGGAGAGCTTTCCGGCTTTTTGATGATTCAGTGTGCTTTGGTTAGCGTGGAGAGCAATGGCAGACCCCAGGCTGCCAGTCCGAAAAGAAGCAGGAGCAGGGATTCCTTGTACTTTGTCGTGGCATACCAATAAAGCGGCCAGATCGTGGAGAGGATAACGAGAAGGGCCTGCCCGAATAAAGTGGCTTCCCAGGCAAAGCCGTGATCGCGCATAAAGAAGAGCACTCCGTTGAATGCGAGCACGAATACGACATATGCGATCTGGAAAAAGCGGCTGCGGTTTTTCAAACTCTGTTCTTTGTACATGATCATTCTCCTTTATATTTAAATATTACATTAAAAAAGAATAACCGACAATAGATTTGTGGAGAATGGTGAAGTTTCATTACGTTTCGGTCCGCCGCTGGTAAATGCCACGCACCTCTTTTTCGCATAAATACATTTTTTCCATATCATTGATGCCTGAATGCATTTCAGGATGTCAAATTCATCATTCTTGAGCAAGTAGACCTCCTGATAGGAGAGGATGTCATTATAAAATCGTATCATTTATATCTCTGGAAATCGTATTTCTATCTTTCTCTTTTTTCATAAAACTGATATGATACATTTTAAGACAGGAGGGAATATGAGATTATGAAAGGTCTTCGTAAAGGACAGATCGTTATGATGTGGCTGTGGATTGTCGTATGTGCAGGTATGACATGGGCAGCAGCAGGCATCTTTCCATACATGTATCTGATCAATATAGTATTGATCTGGATCATTGGCGGTATGCTCAAAGGCCGCTGGTGCGCCAAACGAGGGATCCGCCGTTTCAGCAAATACGCGCTGGTGCTTTCAGACAGCGATGATCCAAGACTTGTTCAGTACGACATGCTTGTTGCCGGTATTATTGCGCTCCTTTCCTATTTTATGATGCGCAGCAATACGGAAGTGCTCCAGTGGGTGCTTATTTTCTCGTTCGATATCATCATCCTGTATATCGGGATCAATTATGTTGATAAAAAATGGTTCGGGAATAAAAAAGAGCAGGAAAGAAAAGCGTATAAAACGAGCACGAAGCGGGTTTCTGCCACCGCATCCACTTCCAAAAAGAAGTATAAAACGAAAAAGAAAAAATAAAATCATTCATAACGGAATCGCTTGAGGTTCCGTTTTTTTCGCGTTTTGCTACAATGAAGAAGAACAATCGAAAGAAGGAAGAATATGACATACAAAAAACTTCAAAACGGAAGCGATATCCGGGGCGTTGCGCTCGAAGGAATCGATGGAGAAGACATCAATCTGACCGAACAGGCTGTTTACGATCTGTCCCGGGCATTTGGCACGTGGCTTAGGAAAAAAACGAACAAGGAACATGTCAAGGTGGCGCTTGGACGCGATTCGAGGCTGAGCGGAAAGAAACTGCTCCACGCCTGCGCGGACGGCTTGCTGTTCGACGGAGCTTATATTTATGAATGCGGTCTGGCTACCACCCCGGCCATGTTCATGGCTTGCATGTTCCCGCAGCCAGACTGTGACGGAGCCATCATGATCACGGCCAGTCATCTGCCGTTCAACCGCAACGGCATGAAATTTTTCACTAAAGACGGCGGCCTGGAATCGTTTCAGATCAAAGAACTGATCGAGCTGGCCGATACGCAGAATTTCACCCATGTTCCGGAAGGAAAAATGATGAAATTCGATATCATGAAACCGTATTCCATCCATCTGCAGGATCTGATCAGGGAACGGGTCAATGCGTCCGATTATGATCATCCGTTAAAAGGAATGCATATCGTAGTGGATGCGGGCAATGGTGCCGGAGGCTATTTCGCTACCGACGTGCTCGGTCCGTTAGGGGCCGATATTTCCGGAAGCCAGTTTCTAGAGCCCGACGGCATGTTCCCCAATCATGTGCCAAATCCTGAAAACAAGGAAGCGATGGCCAGCATTTGCGAGGCAGTACGCAAAAACAAAGCCGATCTTGGGCTTATTTTCGATACGGACGTTGACCGTTCTTCAGCTGTCGATGAAAATGGGAATCCGGTTTCCCGCAATGCCATCATCGCCTTGGCCGCTCTTATTGCCAAAAAAGGACATCCGAACACGACGATCGTGACCGATTCCGTGACGAGCGATGAACTGCATACATTCCTTGAATCGCATGAAATGAGGCATCATCGTTTCAAACGAGGCTACAAAAATGTCATCAATGAAGCGAAACGGCTGAATTCAGAAGGAATCGACTGCCAGCTTGCGATCGAAACAAGCGGGCATGCCGCGTTCAAAAACAATTTCTTTCTGGATGACGGGGCGTATCTTGCAGCCCTCATCACGGCCGAAGCGGTCCATGAGAAACTGTCCCAGAAGCTCAAAGACCTCAGACATCCGCTCGAAGAAAGAGAATACCGCCTGCATATTGACGGCGACGACTTTGTTTCCTATGGGAATGGTGTGATCGAACGGCTGAGCAGGGACATCGAAAATGTGCCATTCGCCACAGCAGCCGACTCGAATTTCGAAGGAATACGGATCAACTTTGACAAGGAACATGGCAACGGATGGCTGCTTGTGCGCATGAGCCTTCATGATCCGATCCTGCCATGCAATATCGAAAGCAATACGCCAGGCGGAGCCGATCAGATCAAAAACTGGCTGAAAGAATATCTGAAATCTGAAAAGAGAATTGACAAATCTCCTTTAGATTAGGCAAAAATGATACAAATAAACAAAACTGTTTACTGCAGGAAATTTTTGGAAAAAAATGGTGAAAGTGCTTTCAAAATGTGTTATGCTGTTGATGACAAAGAGGAAACACAAAGAAAGGCAAACCATGAACTATCTCAATTGGATCTTATTGTTTGTGAATTTTGTATGTGGCATGGCAGCAATCGTACTGCATTTGAATCATGCGTCCTTTGCAACGACAGTGTCAATTGTTCTCATTATCGGGATGACGTTCAAAATTGCGGAGAATCTGGGAGCTCCGATCAAGTTTGATCGAACCGAATCTTAAAGTCCGAAAGGACTTTTTTTTTGTATGCTGTTTGATTAAAAAAGGGTGCGAACATACAATAGGGTTATGCTAGATATAACGTTTGAAACAAGAGGGTGCCGCAAGATGCTTCAGAAAAATCCGGCACTGAAAAAGAAAATTATCGCAGGACTGACCTATCAGGCAGAAAACGACTTCTTTAAAACCAAATACGCGACCAGGCAGAAGTGGCATGATATGCCGGTCCTGGAATGCCGGATCAACGACCCGTCCGTAGGCGCTATGCGGATCGCCTTTGCCCGCAGGAACGATGAGATCCATGTGCTGTTCGGATCGACTACGTTGCTCAAAAAATCCTTTACCCAGGAACTCGAGACATTTTTGAAAGGAGAATGATATGAAGCTGATTCCGCTGCGTCAGGCCCAGCTCAAGTGGACCAACTGCATTCGTCAGAAAAATCTGAACAGGCTCAAACTGCTCACTTTCAAAAAAGACAGATATGTGCAGTTTGAAAGGAACGAAAAGGAATGCCGGCTCATCGAGTCCGGATATCTGGATCAGAACATTGTTCTGGATGAAAAAAATGCCAAAAAACTGTTGAAAGATGCTTTTGCCAGAGAGTTCCCCCGAAGTACGCGTGTTTATATACAGGAAGATTGAAATGTTGCGATCCTATATTCTGAATCCGTCGTTTTCGTGGTAAAATCGGAGAAAAGGAAGGTGTATTCATGATTTATATTCTGGAGGATGACGAACCGATCCGTACGATGCTCATGTACGCTCTGATGAAAGACGAGGAAAACAAAGGCTTTGAATGTCCAAGCGCATTCTGGAAAGCCATGGAAGAAAAAGCGCCTCAGCTCATTATCCTCGATCTTATGCTGCCCGAAGAAGACGGATTGTCCGTATTGAAAAAGCTGAAAGCCAGTCCGGCATGGGAGGATATCCCGGTCCTTATTCTTTCCGCAAAAGACAGCGAAGTCGACAAGGCGATCGGACTCGATCTTGGCGCAGACGATTATCTGGCCAAACCGTTCGGGATCATGGAACTCGCTTCCCGCGTCAAAGCGATCCGGCGCCGGTATGAAAAAACAAAAAAGAAAGAAACCATACTTCGCTGCAGAACGATCGAGCTCAATGAAACAAAGCATGAAGTGACAAAAGACAACGAGCCAGTCGAACTGTCATATAAGGAATACAATCTGCTCAAGGTGCTTCTCGAATCCAAAGGAGAAGTCGTGAAGCGCGATGAGCTTCTTGAAAAAGTATGGGGCCCGTACTATGAGGAATCCCGCACCCTGGATGTGCATATCCGCAAGCTGCGCCAGAAGCTTCACCTCGAAAACGATGAGATCCGTACAGTAAAGAATGTCGGGTACTGCCTGGAAGCATAACACGACTGCTGATCAGACATCAGCAGTCGTTTTTTTTGAATAGCACAGAAAAGAATAGCCTCTGCTCTTAGTGCTGGTTAAAATCATGCTCCAAATAATAAATGAGCCGATCCTGGATTTCCAGAGCTTTTACGAGATCCTTGTGTTTTTTGTAGTGATCGGCCAGCAACGTGTAGAACGGGATCTCGATCTCGACAGCCCGGAAGGCAGGCAATAGAGACAGGATCTGTTCCTCCAGATATAGTATGTCCGATTCATCCTTCAACACCTGTAATAACAGTTTCATGAATAGCATGATGAATCCGGAACGCTGATCGGCGCGGTCCTGATTCATGAATTCCTGCGCGAACTGGCAAGCAAGATCAAACTGTCCCAGCCGGTAATTCGAAAAAGCGAGCACGATGTAAATATCGGGGAATGTGCTGCCCATTTCTTTTCCTTTCAAGGCGTATTCGATTGCCTGCTGATCCTTTCCTTGAAGAAACTCGCACCAGGGTGACATCCTCCCCCACCTATAGAGGTGGGGGCTTCCTTTCGCTTAAAAAGCGAA
>ERZ778513.432-NODE-432-length-34871-cov-6.035759_pt1 | contig 34871 bp, 26 predicted proteins | sample MGYA00510345_ERZ778513 | MGnify/ENA primary metagenome ERZ778513 (study PRJEB29527, sample SAMN07138966) | mouse gut metagenome | material: feces | host: mouse | place: China:Nanjing | collected 2016-01-25 ... | reverse complement strand
CGCCATGGCAAGACAGCAACTAGTCAAAAGGACACACATTTTGGCGTATAACCCAAAAAGTGCGCGTTGTGGCTTCCACTTTTTTCGGCATTCCGAAAAAAGTGGAAGAGCCCCTATCTGACCACCTTCTTCAACCCCATCAAATGATGCTGCTGCTCAACGGTGACCTGGATAATATCCAGAAACTGGGCTGGATTCCGGAAATCTTCCAGTGTCACATAAATAATCTGCCAGCCCCTTTTCAATAGGTCATTGTGTTTGGCCATGTCCCGGCGCATCTGTTCCACATCGGCGTGGTATGCACCCTGATATTCAAAGGCTATTTTGAGATCAGGGTATGAGACGTCGAGATAGCACATCCTACCTTCAAGCTGTACGCGGAAGTTGGCCACTGGCTTGCCGAATCCGTGGCGTATGAGGAACTCCGCAAGCATGGCCTCCCGGGGCGAGTCGGTGTTTTCAATGAGGAACGGGATGACCTCCATGCACTTTCTCTTGCCATGAAAACCCTTGAGGCTCGTTGCGTACCCTATGATCTCGTCCAATGTGGTCACCCTCCGGACCCTGTCGCGGCATGTGAAGTTGGCGGCGATGGTGATCAAGGTGGTCGGTGGGCAGTATTGGGCCATCTGCGCCCAACACACTTCCGGACGCACTACCTCGAACCCGCCGTCCACATGGGTGAGGAGCGGGCCGCGCCATAGATGAGCGCTCACGCCTTGCGTATGGGGCCTCTCGTCACGTCGAGGCACGCTGACATGGAGCGTGAGCGGCTTCATACTGCTGTCAGGGGCGCGGCTTCCCCAATACTCGATGGCGGTACGGTGCGAAAAGACCGGAGTGTGCTTCATATGGGGAAGCACCAACCGCATCTTGCTTCGGATGCATGAACTCAATTGCTGCGCTTCCTCTCTCATGAACGATGCCATATTGCGTCCTTTCCTATAGGTCGAATGGCCAATGTAGGGGTGCTGGCATGGCCAAGGCAATCTGAACGGGCACATGTGGTCGGACGGTCCGCGCACTTTTTTCGTCAGAGAGAACAAGTGCGCGGGCCATGAGGGGATATGGCCAAAAAGTGCGCGCTGTGGCTTCCACTTTTTTCAAGGCGTCGAAAAAAGTGGGTAAGCTGGGCCCCATGCATGAGCCGAATCCGATCGATATCGCAGCCAAAGCCTCCGGCGAGCCCACATTCCGCGAAGTCGGCGTGGGGCCATGGGAAGAGGCCCACCCCGGCGAACCCCGGCCCGACGGCCCGCGGTTCAGCGCGCAGCTGCTTGATGAGGGCGACCGCCGCAACGTGCTCGATCGCTACCGCTACTGGACGGTCGAGGCGATCAAGGCCGATCTGGACGCGCGCGGCAGGCACCCTTTTGAAGTGGCCGTGGAGAACTGGACCCATGACTTCAACATCGGCTCCATGGTGCGCACAGCCAACGCGTTCACCGCGAACCGCGTGCACATCGTCGGCCCGCACAAATGGAACCGCAAGGGCGCGTTGATGACCGAGCTCTACCAGCACGTGGTCAACCACCCTTCCATCCAGGACCTTGTGGACGACTGGCACACACGCATCGCCGCCGAGCGCGCCGAGGCCGAACGGCATATCGCCGAACTTGAACCCCAGCTGCTTGAACTGGCGCCCGGCGACCCCCGCGCCGCCGACCTGCATGCAGGGCTCAAGGAAGCCCGGCACCAACTGCACATGGCGCAACATGCCAGGGTCATCGCGCTCGACATTGTGCCAGGCGCGGCGCCGATCGAGACCTATGATTTTCCCGAACGCTGCCTCATGCTCTTTGGCGCGGAAGGCCCTGGCCTGTCACAGAAGGCCATCGATCTGGCGGACGATGTGGTGTACATCAGCCAGTTCGGCTCGGTGCGTTCGATCAACGCCGGGGCAGCGGCGGCCGTCTCGATGCACGCGTGGATCAGCCAACACGCAGACACAGTGTGAACGCCGCCCCGCACGGCACCACCCGCGCATGCTAGCCTTGCGGCGTGATCGAGATACAGGGCATTACCAAGACATTCGGTGCCAACCGCGTGTTGGACGATGTGAGTTTTGTGGCTGCAAACGGCGCGGTCACCGGATTCCTGGGGCCCAACGGCGCCGGCAAATCCACCACGATGCGCGTGCTGCTCGGGCTGATTACGCCCGACCACGGCACCGCGCTGATCGATGGCGTGCCGTATACGCGGCAGGCGAGCCCGATGAGCTCGGTCGGTGCCGTGCTCGACGCCAAATGCGCGCCGCGCAACCGCTCTGCTTACGCGTACCTGTGCGCGCTCGCCTACACGAACAACATCGCGCGCGGCCGCGTGGACGAGGTCATGGACCTGACCGGCCTCGCCAGTGTGAAGAAGACGAAGGCGGGCAAATTCTCGCTCGGCATGAGCCAGCGCCTCGCGATCGCGGCGGCGCTGCTGGGCGACCCGAAGAACCTCGTGCTCGACGAGCCGGTGAACGGCCTCGATGCCGAGGGCGTCAAATGGGTGCGCGACCTGTGCCGCAACTGCGCGGCACAAGGGCGCGCGGTGCTGCTCAGCTCGCACCTGATGAACGAGGTGGCGCTCACCGCCGACAATCTGGTGATCATCGGCGAGGGGCGCATCTTGCGCACCGGAACCGTGGCCGACTTCGTGAGGGAACATTCGCGCCACCTGCTCTCGGTCGTCACGCCGGACGCCGGGAAGATGCATGCGATGCTCGCCGCGTCGCCCACGGTGCGCATCACCGAGAAGCCGGTGGATTCGGGGTACCCTGCCGACGCGCGCGCCTTTGAGATCGAGGGCGCGGATTTCGCCGCGGTCGCGCGCGGATTCGCCGCACACCAGATCATCGCATACCAATTCGTGCGCCAGCAGGTCTCGCTTGAGCAGGCGTACATGGAACTGACCCACGGGCATGCGCGCTATGTTGCTGCGCAGGCCGCCCAACAGCCGCAGAACGGAGGTGCGCGATGAGCCCAACCCAGCCGGCCGAACGCCATGCCGCGCACCGGCCCGTACACACGTTGACCTTCGCCGGCGCGGTGCGCTCGGAGTGGTGCAAGATGTGGAGCGCCATGTCCACCTATGTGCTGCTTGTGCTGTGCGTGGCGTTCTTCGCCGTCAACAGCCTGATGATCGGCTGGCTCCTCAATTTCATGGCGTCGCAGGAAGCCATGCCGGTGGGCATGGAAGACGTATGGACCACGGCGAGCACCGGCGCGACCGACGGCATGCTCATCGTCGGCATCCTGGGCGTCATGGTCATGACAAGCGAGTATTCGAGCCAATCCATCATCACGTCGCTCACCGTGAACCCGCGGCGCGCGATGTTCATGGACGCGAAGGCGCTCGTACTGGCCGCGGTCACCTTCCTCGCCTCGTTCGTGGGCGTGCTTGTGGCGTGGGGCTGCGCATGGCTCATGGTGCACGGCGCAATCTCGACCGGCACGCAGGCGATGCCCGCGGCGCTGCCGTGGGTCACGCTGCTCGGCGTGCCGCTCGCGATGGCACTCACCGCGGTCATGGCGATGGGATTCGGCGCCATGCTGCGCTCCACCGTAGGCGGTGTATTGTGCGTCGTGGGACTGTTCACGCTGCTGCCGTCGATTCTGCAGCTCGCGCAACTGCTCGGCGACCGCTTCGCGTGGATCGTCTCGGTCAACAACTGCTTGCCGTCCAGGGCACTGGAATCGTTCATCGGCGCCGGCGCCTCGTCGTTCGCCAATAGCATGGGCGCCGCCATGACGGTCGGATCGACCCAGCCGTTCCAGCCCACATGGGGCTGGGCCGGCGTGATCCTCCTGGCATGGGCTGTGGCGGTCTATGCCGCCGGCGCGGCCGTCACCGCCAAGCGCGACGTCAAGTAGCGCGGGCCTCGTCACATTTGGTTCGTATAGTAAGAGGCATGCCAACATTCACACGCGAAGAAATTATCCATCTGGGTGATCTGGCTCGCATTGCGCTCACCGACGAGGAAATCACTCGTATGCAGAGCGAGCTCAATGTGATCGCCGACGCCATCGACTCCGTGCAGGAAGCCGCCACCGCGGACGTGGAGCCGACTGCCAACCCCGTGCCGCTCGAGGCATACCTGCGCCCGGACGTGCCGGTCACGCCACTGCCGCAATCCGAAGTGCTGGCCGCCGCGCCGGCCACCGCCGACGGCATGTTCGTGGCGCCGCAGATCCTGGGGGAGGAGTGACATGACCGATACCACTGAACTCGTCAAACTGTCCGCCGTGCAGATGGCGGAGAAACTGCGCGCCAAGGAGATCACGAGCCGTGACCTCGTCTCCGCGCAGCTCGACGTGATCGACGCCGCAGAGCCGTCGATCAAGGCGTTCCTGACCGTCTCGGGCGAAGCCGCCCTGGAGCAGGCGGACGCGTTCGACAATCTGTCTGACAGTGAGAAGGCCGAACTGCCCGAGCTCGCCGGCGTGCCGATCGCGATCAAGGACATGATCGTGACGAAGGGCATTCAGACGACGGCCGCCTCGCGCATCCTCGAAGGCTGGATCCCGCCCTACGACGCGACCGTGATCGAGAAGCTCAAGGCCGCGCACATGCCGCTGCTCGGCAAGACGAACCTCGACGAGTTCGCGCAGGGCTCGTCGACCGAGCATTCCGCATACCAGAATACGAGCAACCCGTGGGACGTGGAGCGCGTGCCCGGCGGATCCGGTGGTGGCTCCGCCGCGGCCGTCAGCTCGTTCGAGGCCCCGCTCGCCCTCGGCACCGACACCGGCGGCTCGATCCGCCAGCCGGGCGCGCTGACCGGCACGGTCGGCGTCAAGCCGACGTACGGCGGCGTCTCGCGCTTCGGCGCGATCGCCATGGCCTCGTCGCTCGACCAGATCGGCCCCGTGACGCGCACCGTGCTCGATTCCGCGCTGCTGCAGGAGATCATCGGCGGCCACGACAAGCGTGACTCGACGTCGATTCCCGAAGGCCCGCGCCCGATGGTCGCCGCCGCGCGCGAAGGCCAGCGCCGCGACCTCAAGGGCCTCAAGGTGGGCCTCGTGAAGGAGCTCAACGGCGAAGGCTTCCAACCGGGCGTCGAAGCGCGCTTCCATGAGGCGGTCGACATGCTCACCGCCATGGGCGCCGAGGTCGTGGAGGTCTCGTGCCCGAACTTCAAGTACTCGCTCGGCGCGTACTACATCATCATGCCGTCCGAAGTCAGCTCGAACCTGGCGCGGTACGACGGCATGCGCTACGGCCTGCGCGTCATGCCGCCGGAAGATGTGGCGCAGACGGCCGCGAACATGATGGCGACCACGCGCGAAGCCGGCTTCGGCGACGAGGTCAAGCGGCGCATCATCCTCGGCACCTACGCGCTTTCGGCCGGCTACTACGACGCTTGGTACGGTTCCGCGCAGAAGGTGCGCACACTGATCATCAACGACTTCAAGAAGGCGTTCGAACAGGCCGACGTGCTCGTCTCCCCGACGAGCCCGACGACCGCGTTCAAGTTCGGTGAGAAGATGGACGACCCGCTGGCCATGTACATGAACGACATCGCCACGATCCCGGCCAACCTCGCCGGTGTGCCGGCCATGAGCATCCCCGCCGGACTGTCCGACGACGGCCTGCCGGTCGGCTTCCAGTTCATCGCGCCGCAGCAGCGCGACGAAGTGATGTACAAGCCGGCGGCGGCGCTCGAAGCCGCGCTCGAGGAGAGCTGGGGCGCGCCGATCTGGAGCTCGCTCAAGACGCCGTGGCTCGATGGACTGAACAAGTGAAGGTGGCAGGAAAGTAATTATGGCTGAACAACTCATGAAGTATTCCGAGGCCGTCAAGAAGTTCGATCCGGTCATCGGCCTGGAGACGCATGTCGAGCTGAGCACGAACACCAAGCTGTTCTGCCCGGCCCCGATCTCGTTCGGCGCCGAGCCGAACACCGAGCTGACCCCAGTGAGCCTCGGCCTGCCGGGGTCGCTGCCGGTAATCAACGAGGCGGCGGTGGATTACGCGATCAAGCTCGGTCTTGCGCTGCACTGCCAGATCAACGAGTGGAGCCAGTTCTCGCGCAAGAACTACTTCTACCCGGACATGCCGCGCGATTACCAGATCTCCCAGTACGACAAGCCGACGAACGGCGAAGGCTACCTCGACGTGGAGCTTGAGGACGGTACCGTGTTCCGCGTGCCGATCGAGCGCGCGCACATCGAGGACGACGCCGGCAAGAACACGCACGTCGGCGGCGCCGACGGCCGCATCGAGGGCGCCGACCATTCGCTCGTCGACTACAACCGCGCGGGTGTGCCGCTCATCGAGATCGTGACGAAGCCGATCGAGGGCGCCGGCGACCGCGCGCCGGAGATCGCGGGCGCGTACATGCGCGCGATCCGCGACATCGTGCGCGCGCTCAACATCTCGCACGCGCGCATGGAGCAGGGCAATATGCGCGCCGATGTGAATGTCTCGCTGCGCCGTGACCCGTCCGACCCGTTCGGCACGCGTTCGGAGACCAAGAACGTCAATTCGTTCCGCGGCATCGAGCGCACGATCCAGTACGAGATCCGCCGCCAGGCCGCGATCCTCGACAAGGGCGGCGAGATCCTGCAGGAGACGCGCCACTGGGATGAGGCCTCGCAGGCCACCGCCGGCGGCCGTGTGAAGTCCGACGCCGACGACTACCGCTACTTCCCGGACCCGGATCTGGTGATGCTGCACATCACGCCCGAGCATGTGGAAGAGATCCGCAAGCAGATGCCGGAGATGCCGCGCGAGCGCCGCAACCGCCTCAAGGGCGAGTGGAACTTCAGCGACATCGAGATGCGTGACGTGGTCAACGCCGACGCGCTCGACCTGATCGAGGAGACCGTCAAGCTCGGCGCCACGCCGGCCGGCGCCAAGAAGTGGTGGCTCGGCGAGCTTTCGCGCGAAGCCAACGCGAAGGGCGTGGCCCTCGAGGAGCTCGACATCACGCCGCAGGCTGTGGCCGATGTGGAGCGCCTGATCGCGGACGGCAAGCTCAACGACAAGCTGGCCAAGCAGACCGTGGCGTTCGTGCTCAAGGGCGAAGGCACGCCGGAGCAGGTCGTGGAGGCCCATGGCTTCAAGGTCGTCTCCGACGATGGGGCGCTGCAGGCCGCCGTGCAGGAGGCGCTCGACGCGAACCCGGATGTGGTGGAGAAGCTCAAGGGCGGCAACATGAAGCCGATGGGCGCCATCATCGGCGCGGTCATGCGCGCCACGAAGGGCCAGGCGGACGCCAAGGCCGTCACGAAGATCGTCATGGAGAAGATCAAGGGCTGAGCGCGCGTGCGCGTGACCGCCTGACTGTGTGCCTGCCCGGGGCCGTGCGCCCTGGGCAGGCACACCTGTTTTTTCGGCGTATATCCGGCGTTTGTTCGACGACCTCTTAGCATACAATGGAAAGATTGGAGGATGTGGGATTCTCTGATGACAGGATTAAAGGAATGATCATGGTTGAGACAGACGACCGTCTGCAGGGGGAACAGGACCGCCCGCGGGAGCTGCCCGCGCGCATTGACATACCCGATATCAGAGGGGAAATGGTGTATCTGCGCCCTGCCACGCAGCAGGACCTGGAGAAGATGGACGCCATAGACGCATACGTGAACGCCTCGGGGCTCACCGGCAAGGACCGCGTGGCCGAACGCGCCGCCGTGCATGCGTGGGTGCTGCGTTCGGAGGCCTGGGCCAACGGCACCGACGCCGGCAGCGGCATCGACGATCCCGAACAGCGCCGCACGATCGCGTGGTCGTTGATGACCACGCCCGACGATTGCGAAAGCGAGACGGTCGACGCGCAGAGCGCGACCGAGTTCCTCGGCATGATCTTCCTCATCGACATCGACGGCTGGGCGCGTTCGGCGCGCATCCAGGTGATCCTGGGCAAGGATTACCGCGGGCGCGGCTATTCGCGCGACGCGATGCCGCGCGTCATGACCTATGGATTCGCCGAACCGCCGGAGGGCCTGGGGTTGCACCGCATCTGGGTGGCGGTGCCCGAAAAGAACACGCGGTCATACTCCGTCTACCAGTCGCTCGGCTTCGTGCCGTCGGGCGTCTCGCGCCATGCCCTGTGGGACAACCGCCTCGGCAAATACCAGGACCTCAACGTGCTCGACACGCTCGACGACGAATTCGATCCGGTGCGCGCGATGGACGCGTTCGGCATGCACGTCATCACGTCGAACCCGGGCATGGAAAAGGCGCTTTCACAGCATGAGCACACGCTCGCGATCCGCAAGCAGCAGCTGCTCGCCGAATCCGGCGCCGTCATGGAGCCGGACGCGCAGGGCGACACAACAGACAAGGCAGGGATCGGCGAGCGCATGCGCTCCGATTCCGAGCGCATCGCGCAGGACGCGGTCGAATCGGAGAACACGTGGCCGTACAATTCGGCGGAGCGCAACACGTCGAAGAAGGCGTGGTGGCGCACGTTAGGCCACGACCGCATGAAGCGCCGCGCGCACACCGACGCCGACGACCAGTGAGAGCAAGGACACCAAAAGGACACCATGAGCGCAGAAGACCTCGACAACTATGAGACGAACGCCGAACTCGCGTTGTACAAGGAATACCGCGACGTGATCAAGCTGTTCACCTACGTCGTGGAGACCGAGCGGCGGTTCTATCTGGCGAACAAAGTGGATTTCAACGTGCGTTCGGCAGGGCAGGACGTGTATTTCGACGTGCGCCTGACCGACGCATGGGTGTGGGACGTGTACCGTTCCAGCCGCTTCGTCAAGAACGTGCGCATCGTCACGTTCAAGGACGTGAACGTGGAGGAAGTGCAGAAAAGCGACATCGACATTCCCGAAGGAATGTGAATCCGTCAGCCTACACCGAACTGAGTGGGGCCAATGGTCATGCCACGCCTTACAATCGTAAGGTGAAATCCAACGATGCGCCGTCTTGTGTGGCGTTTTCAAGCCAGGTTCGCCGGCAATCCCCGCATATCACCATGGTGACCATGACCATAGGCCGCCGGCGGCCACTGTGAACCTAAAGGAGTGCAACAGCGTGTCTGACAAGGAATCCGTAGTCATCATCGGCGGCGGCCCCGCTGGGCTGACTGCCGCTTGGGAACTGATCAAGGATGGCGGCGACGCGCGCTACGACGTGACGGTGCTCGAGGAAAGCCAGGAGTTCGGCGGCATCGCGCGCACCGTACGCCACAATGGCAACCGCATGGACATCGGCGGCCACCGCTTCTTCTCTAAAGACGACCGCATCATGCAGTGGTGGGCGCAGACGCTGCCGCTGCAGGGCGCGCCGTCATACGACGACAAGAAGCTGGGGCGCAGCCATGAGCTCGAACCGGGCGGACCCGACCCGGAGAAGACCGACAAGGTGATGCTCAAGCGCCACCGCGTCTCGCGCATCTTCTGGAACAAGCATTTCTTCGACTACCCGATCTCGCTCTCCGTGTCCACGCTCAAGGCGATGGGCCCGCGCATCACGGTGGAAGCCGGGTTCTCGTACCTCAAGTCCGTGTTCCACAAGCTGCCGGAAGACAACTTGGAGAACTTCTACATCAACCGCTTCGGCCGCAAGCTCTATTCGATGTTCTTCGAGGGCTACACCGAGAAGCTGTGGGGCCGCCACCCCTCCGAGATCTCGGCCGACTGGGGCTCGCAGCGCGTCAAGGGCCTGAGCATCATGGGCGTGCTAAAGAACGCCGTGCAGAAGCTGCTGCCGAAGAAACGCAGCAACGCCGAAGTGGAGACGTCGCTCATCGAGGAGTTCTGGTACCCCAAGCTCGGCCCCGGACAGCTGTGGGAGACCGTCGAACAGAACTGCGTGGACGCGGGCGTGACCGTGCTCACCGGCGCCAAGGTGGTGGCGATCCACCGCGAGAACGGCGCGATCGCCTCGGTCGACTACGAAGACGCCGAAGGCAAGCGCACCACACTCAAGGCCGACCAGTTCATCTCGTCGATGCCGGTGAAGGACCTTATGGAAGCGCTCGACACCGAGCAGGACCCGGCGCCGCAGGACATGGTGGCCGTGGCCAAGGGCCTGCCATACCGCGACTTCGTGACGGTGGGCATCCTCGTCAAGCGCCTCAAGCTCAAGAACACGACTGACATCCCCACGCTCGGCAACCCGCCGATCGTGCCGGACTGCTGGATCTACGTGCAGGACCCGGGCTACAAGGTGGGGCGCCTGCAGATCTTCAACAACTGGAGCCCCTACCTCGTCAAGGACGTCGACGACACCGTGTGGATCGGCCTCGAATACTTCTGTGAGGAAGGCGACGACTTCTGGAACATGACCGACGAGGAGGCCACGCGCTTCGCCATCAAGGAGCTCACCCGCATGGGTGTGATCAACGGCGCCCACGAAGTGCTCGATGCGCACCGCGAACGTGTCAAGAAAGCCTATCCGGCCTATTTCGACACCTACGACCAGATGCCGGAACTCGTGGAATACCTCGATTCCTTCGGCAACCTGTATTGTGTGGGCCGCAATGGCCAGCACCGCTACAACAACATGGACCATTCGATGGCCACCGCCATCGAAGCGGTGGGCAACATCAAGGAACACCGGACCTCGAAGAGGAACGTGTGGTCCGTCAACACCGAAAAGTCCTACCACGAATCCAAATGAACTCATGACTCGGCGGCCGGCGGCGCGGGGCCTCCATGGGGAGGAAGGCCCCGCACGCCGCTCGTACGGCGGGCATAGCGCGCCGTACAGTCGCCGTTCCGTTGTACAGTAGGGGACGTCCGGCGGAACAATGCCGGACATTCCCCAAATTGACGACGGCATCGTCTGATGCTTGTTCGTACAACTCTTTGCTCAGCCATGGCGATCTCCATGCATGGCCAAAGAAAGGCACAACTCAATTGGCAACAACCTCAAACCTAGACGAGATGAAACTCCCGGAGCTCAAAGAGCTGGCCAAGCAACTGGGCCTGCGGGGCGTCTCCACCATGCGCAAGGGCGATTTGATTGCAACGCTGCAGGCCGCCCGCAGTGGCGGCGAAGCCCCGGCCGGAGTGACCGTGCGCGCCCCCAAGGCCGAGAGCGCCGCCGCCCAAAGGACCAAGAAGCAGGAACAGCCTGCGCCGGCCGCCGAGGAGCGGCAGCCCGCGCCCAAGGCACAGGCCGCCGCACAGGAGCCGGCCCAGGATGAGTCGCCGGCCCCGCAGAGCAACATGGAGATGAAGGTCACCGCACGCCGCGTGCGCAAGCGCCGCGGTGCGGAGGTGCCGGCCACCGGCCGCACCGACGACGAGGCCGCGAGCAAGGCCGCCGATGACCTGCTCAGCACGCTCGACCTGCACGGCGACGGCCAGCAGCAGGGCCGCCGCAACGCAGAACCCCGCCCACGCCGCGGCCGCCACGCCGCCGATGTGGACGAGCAGCCGCGCCACCGTCACGCCGAACCGCGCGAGGTGCCGCAGGACCTCGATGAGATCCTCGACTCGCTGCCCGTGCACAAGAACGCCGATCACGAATCATCGAACACGCGCGCCGAGGCGCCGCACCGCGGCCGCAACCGCGCGAACAACGAGCGCAACGAGCGCAACAACAACCGCCGTAACAAGAACCGCGACAACGACAAGCGCGAGGAGCAGTCGGCGGACCTGGTGCCCGTGGCCGGCATCGTTGACGTGCTCGATTCGTACGCGTTCATCCGCACATCCGGCTATCTGCCCGGCCCCAACGACGTGTATGTCTCGATGGGCCAGATCAAGAAGTACGGCCTGCGCAAGGGCGACGCCGTCAAGGGCTCGATCCGCACACCGCACGAAGGCGACCGCCGCAACCAGCGCCAGAAGTTCGTGCCGTTGCAGTCGATCGATTCGATCAACGGCATGAGCGTGGAGGAGGCCTCGCGCCGCCCGCAGTTCAGCAAGCTCACGCCGCTCTACCCGAACGAGCGCCTGCGCCAGGAGACGACGCCGAACCGCCTGACCGGCCGTCTGATCGACATCGTCGCGCCGATCGGCAAGGGCCAGCGCGGCCTGATCGTCTCGCCGCCGAAGGCCGGCAAGACGATCACCTTGCAGAACATCGCGAACGCGATCGCCACGAACAACCCCGAGGTGTACCTGATGGTCGTGCTCGTGGACGAGCGCCCCGAAGAGGTCACCGACATGGAGCGCACCGTGCAGGGCGAGGTCATCTCGTCGACATTCGACCGCCCGGCCTCCGACCACACGACGGTGGCCGAGCTCGCGATCGAGCGCGCCAAGCGCCTTGTGGAACTGGGGCAGGACGTGGTCGTGCTGCTCGACTCGATGACGCGACTGGCCCGCGCCTACAACATCGCGGCGCCGGCTTCGGGCCGCATCCTGTCGGGCGGTGTGGACGCGCAGGCGCTTTACCCGCCGAAGAAGTTCTTCGGCGCCGCCCGCAACATCGAAAACGGCGGTTCGCTCACGATCATCTCGTCGGCGCTTGTGGAAACAGGTTCGAAGATGGACGAAGTGATTTTCGAGGAGTTCAAGGGCACCGGCAACATGGAGCTGCGCCTGAGCCGCGAGCTCGCCGACAAGCGCATGTTCCCGGCCGTCGACATCAACGCTTCGGGCACGCGCCGCGAAGAGCTGATCACCGACCCGCACGAACTGCCGGTGATCTACCGCCTGCGCCGTCTGCTCGGCGGCCTTGAGCCCGAGCAGGCGTACCAGACGCTCGTGCCGCGCCTCAAGAAGACGATGACGAACCACGACTTCTTCGGTGCGATTCTGCAGCAGGGCGGCGGTGCGATCAACGGCAATACCGATCACTGATCCGCGTACGCGTACAGCATGAAGGGGCGCTTCCCATACAGCACGGGAAGCGCCCCCTTCAATGCATGCTGAGCGACGCTCCGTGCCCGCTCCGTCCGCATTTGGGCGCTCGGCGTATCGGCCCATGGCGTAGGGGGAACCGCCCGCATGCGCCTATTGTGGATAGAGGATTTGACGAGGTCATTCTGGAAGGCGTGTGCATGATGACTGACCATGAAAGCGATGCGTGTGCGTTAGACGACAAAGACCGTATTATCCTTGAATCACTCGAACATGATGGCCGCATGACGCTTGCGCAACTCGCCACGGCAGCCTCGCTCTCCGTGTCCGCCACACAGTCACGTGTGCAGAAACTCGAGCACAAAGGCGTCATCACCGGGTACAAGGCGATCCTCGACCATGAGAAAAGCGGCCAGCCGGTGAGCGCATACATCTCGCTCACCCCGCTCGACTACACCGAGGCGTCGCTGATCCCCGACCGGCTGCGTGACGTGGACGGCATCATCTCGTGCGACGCCGTCTCCGGCTCATCGAGCTATCTGCTCATGGTGCGCGTGGCGTCGACGCGCAAACTGGAGACGCTGCTCAACACAATCCACGCAGCGGTGCCGGTCAGCACCGACACGACGATGGTGCTGCGCCGCTATTTCGCGAAGTAAGCCCCGCCGCGGTATGCTCAACACCATGACTATTGAACACCAAGAACCGCAGCGTTCCGCTGCGCGCGCAGACGGCGAAACGGTCATCGATTCCGAAGGCGACTGGCACGACGACGAAACCAAACAGATTGTGCAGCGCATCGAAGTGCTGCGCCAATCCATCGACAACATCGACATGGCCATAGTGGCGTTGCTCGCCGAACGGTTCAAGGCCACGACGCAAGTGGGGGTGCTCAAGGCCGAAGCTGGGTTCGCTCCGGCCGATTACACACGTGAGGAATACCAGATCGAACGCCTGCAGCAGATCGCACAAGGTGCTGGGCTCGACCCGCAGATCGCGCTCATGTATAAGGAATTCGTGGTAACCGAAGCCAAGAAACGCCATAAGCGCATCGCGGACTCCGGCGACGACCCAGGCGTGCTCGACATCTTCGCATAGTCACCAACAGGAAATCACCACAGGAACGGGGAACCACACCGTGCACAGGAGTCTGCGCCACATCTGCGGCGCCACACTGGCCGTGGCACTCGCGGCGATCACACCCGCGATGCCCGCATCGGCCGCCACGCCATCGCCGGGGCAGCAGGTGGCGGCGCAGGACGCCGCCGCACGATTCGTGGGGCATGATGTGTTCACCACCCTCGAAGTGATTGACGCCCGCCGGTTCTACATCGCCCCGCGCGAAGGCGACAATGGGATCACCCACATCGCGACCAACGCCGCCCTGCCGTGGGACGCGAGCGTGGACTACACGCTCGACGGGCCGAGCGCCACCGGCGCGCAGGTGCACGGGGCGAAAGGCATGGTCGGCATCCATGTGCACATACAGCCCAACAATCTGGCACAGGGCGACATGCAGCGGTTCGCACGGCAATTGCGCCCCGTGGTGGTGTTCACCATCCCCACACGCGACTGCACCGACATCAGCGCGGACGAGGGCGTCTCGCTCACCCAATCGGGGCAGAGCACCGTGGTGGCGGCCACCGCGAATCCCGGCGAAGCCGTCGACTTCCGCGTATACGCCGACGCCAAGCGGTTTTCGATGAGCCCGGTGGCGCTCGCCGCGCTTTCCGCGGACACGCCCGACCATTACGCCAGCGCCCTGCGCACGCTTGCCGACCAGTCAGGACGGCTGACCTCGTCCATCGACGCCGACGCCAGCACGCAGGCTGTCAACGGCGCACACGCCGAGCTCATCGCCACCCTCGCCACACTGCGTGACCAGGAGCGGGCGCTCGCCAAGTCGGCGATCGAGGAGCGCACCGCAAGCCACCAACGCGCGTTCCATGATTACATGGCCGCATATGTGGGCTCGTACACCAACCACCTGTCCGGCTCGATCGGCACCAAAACGCAGCTCAGCGCGCTCATGGGCACTGCGGGGGAGCTCAAGGGGGACACGCCCCTTGCGCATGCGGTCACCGGACTGGCCACGGCGGTCAACGAGCTGAGCGATGCGCACCAGCACACGGGCGCCGCCGACGAGGTGGACCGGATCATCCAGCGCATCCGCCAGCAGGGCACGCAAGGGCTCGCCGAGGAGCTCAAGAAGACCGCCGGCGAACAGACGCGCATCGGCGCCAAAGAGTACAGTGCGGGCCAATCGCAGCTGTCGCAGGCCATGATCCCGTATTCCATGGCGTATACAGACGCCTACACCGCGCATCTCGACACACTCGCGGGCGGCAATGTGGGCGCAGCCGCGCAGTTCGAGCAGCAGGCGATCGAACAGACGAACGCGGACAATGCCACCGACCCCACGCTGAGCGGCGATATGCAGGGCGTGAACGCGGCGATGGCGACCTTGGCGTCCGCGCGTGAGCACACCGGCGCCGGCAGTGCCGCACGGCAGGTCCTGCTGCGGTTCTCCGGCCGGTTCGGCGGTGATTCGGCCGGCACAGACGGCGTGGAGCCGATCAACGAGATGCAGCCGGCGTTGCGGCATTCGCCGCTCGCCCAGCAGGCATACCGCGACTGGTACACCTATTCGATCGGCGGCCGTGCCGAGATGCTGCGCGCCAAGCGCATCGCCGCGGCCCGCGCCGAGGAGCAGAAGGCGCGTTCGGCGAACGGCGGCGATGACATGTCGACGCTCGTCAGCGCATCGAACGACGACGCTTCGGCCGACGTGGCGAAATACGCGGGTTCCGTCACGAAGTCGCTCGGTGGCGGTGGCTCCACTGCGACCGCGCAGGGCGGCGGCAGCACCACGCATACGGGCGGTGGGTCGATTCCCGAAAGCGAACGGCTTGCCACACAGCTGGGCTATTCCGGCTTGGCGAACCACCAGCTGATTGTGCCCAGCACGCAGCACCTCATCGACGAGACCGTGCAGATCGGTTCGATGGCGCAGGCACTCAGCGCCGCGGCCGACGCGATGGGCGCCGATGGCGCGTTGGGGCGGCAGGTGGCCGCCTCCGGCGCCGTGCAGGCGGGGGAGGCCTCGGCGTTGGATTCGCGCATGGTAATCGTCACGAACCCGTTGCGCTGACGGTCTTAGATGCAGAAAGGGGCGGGTGGTGCCGTGTGCACCACCCGCCCCTTATACGTCCATGGGGGACGTGTGCGGCTTACTTCGCCTTCGGCTTCTTGGCCGGCGGCTCACCGAGCTCGCTTTCGGCCACCACGATTGTCTCGGACTCGTCGCCTTCCGGCTCCTCGCCGTTGGACTGCAGCGTGTTAACCACTTCGATTGCGCGTTCGAGCGAGAAATCGCCGATCACGCGGCCGGCTTCGGCGATGTCGCTCAGGGCCGCGCGGATTGAGGCGCGCACATCGTCGCTCACCGCGAGGCGCACGCGTTCAATCGGCGTCTTCATCGAGACCTTGGCCTTCGACTTGATGCCGCGCAGCGCGGCGAGCGTGGCGCCCGCATGCGCCAGGATGTCCGGCGAGACGTTAAATGCGGCCGTGGCGTACGGGAGCGGCTTCGGCCATGGCGCGGTGTGCACCGAGCCTTCGCCGGCGTGCATCCAGCTCCACACCTCTTCGGTGGAATACGGCAGGTATGGGGCGAGCAGGCGCGCGAACGCGTCGAGGCCCAGGCCGAGCGTGGTGCGTGCCGAGAGCACCGCCGCCTCGCTCGGCGTATTGCCGGTGGCGTCGGCCGTGCCGTAGGCGCGGTTCTTGACGAGCTCGATGTAGTCGTCGCAGAACTGCCAGAAGTAGTTCTCGATGACCTCGAGCGCCTTGGAGTGCTCGTAGTTGTTGAGGTAATCGGTGGCCTGCTTGACCACGAGCGACATCTTGGCCATGGCGGCGCGGTCAAGCGGCTCGGTCACGTCCTGCGGACGCCACGTGGCCGTGGCCCCTTGCGCCACATGGTGCTGATCGTCCTCACGGCCGATCGCGAGCGCGAATTTGGTGGCGTTGAGCAGCTTGATCGCGAGTCTGCGGCCGATCTTCATCTGGCCTTCGTCGTACGTGGCGTCAAGGCCCAGACGCGCGGACGCGGCCCAGTAGCGCACAGCGTCGGCACCGTACTTCTCGATCGGCTCGTTCGGCACCACCACGTTGCCCTTGGACTTCGACATCTTCTTGTGGTCCGGATCCAGGATCCAGCCGGAAAGCGTGGCGTTGGCCCACGGCAGGCAGTCGTTCTCCAGCTGCGCGCGGTCGATCGTGCTGAACAGCCAGGTGCGGATGATGTCCTGGCCCTGCGGGCGCAGGTCCATGGGGAACGTGGCGGCGAACAGCGCCTCGTTGTCTTCGCCCGGTTCGCCCCAGCCGGTCACGATCTGCGGGGTGAGCGACGACGTGGCCCACGTGTCCATGATGTCGGGCTCGGCCATGAAGCCGCCAGGCTGGTTGCGCTGCTCCTCGGTGTATCCGGCCGGCACGTCGGTCGTCGGGTCGATCGGCAGCACGTCCTCGCTCGGCGTGATCGGGTTCTCGTAATCCGGTTCGCCGTCCGCGTTGAGCGGGTACCACAACGGGAACGGCACGCCAAAGAAGCGCTGGCGCGAGATAAGCCAGTCGCCGTTGAGGCCGTGCACCCAGTTCTCGTAGCGCACGCGCATGAAGTCGGGGTGGAAGTTGAGCTCCTTGCCGCGCTCGATGAGCTTGGCGTTGAGCGCCTTGTTGGTGCCGCCGTTCTGCAGGTACCACTGGCGTGACGTGACAATCTCGAGCGGCTTGTCGCCCTTCTCGTAGAAGTTCGTCATACGCGTCGTCGGCTTGGGGTCGCCGTCCATGTCGCCGGACTCACGCAGCGCATCCACCACGATCTTGCGCGCGGAGAACGTGGTCTTGCCTTCGATCTGCTCGAAGAGTTCCTTACCGGCGTCGTCGGTGATCCAGTCGGGCATGTCCATGACGATGCGGCCGTTGCGCTGGATGATCGAACGCAGCGGCAGGTGCAGGTCGCGCCACCATTCCACGTCGGTCTGGTCGCCGAAGGTGCAGCACATGGCGATGCCGGCGCCCTTGTCCATCTCGGCCGCCGGGTGCGCCAGGATCGGCACGCGCACGTTGAACAGCGGCGACGTGACCATCTTGCCGAAGTACGGCTTGTACCGCTCGTCGTCGGGGTGCGCGATGAGCGCCACGCACGCGGGCAGCAGTTCGGGGCGCGTCGTCTCGATGTAGATCGGTGAATCGTCTTCGAAGCTGAACGCGATGCGGTGGTAGAAGCCCGGGTATTCACGCGATTCGAGCTCCGCCTGCGCCACGGCCGTCTGGAACGTCACATCCCACAGGCCCGGCGCGTCCTGCTGGTACGCCTCGCCGCGCTCCAGATTGTGCAGGAACGCCTTCTGCGCCACGCGCTGCGCGTGGTCACCGATCGTGTGGTAGGTGCGCGACCAGTCGATCGACAGGCCGAGCTCGCGCCAGAGCTCCTCGAAGCGCTCTTCGTCTTGCGCGGTGAGCTTTTCGCACAGTTCGATGAAGTTGCGGCGTGAGATCGGCACCTGGTCCTTGGCCTGGATCTTCTTGCCCTCGGTGCCTTCGAACGGCGGCTTGAAGTCGGGGTCGTACTTGAGCGAGGTGTCCACGCGCACGCCGTAGTAGTTCTGCACGCGGCGCTCGGTGGGCAGGCCGTTGTCGTCCCAGCCCATCGGGTAGAACACGCGGAAGCCGTTCATGCGCTTGAAGCGCGCGATGATGTCGGTGTGCGTGTACGAGAACACATGGCCCACGTGCAGCGAACCGGACACGGTGGGCGGAGGGGTGTCGATCGAGTAGACGGCGCTGCGCTCGCCCGGATTGTCGAATGTATAGGTGCCGTCGGTGTCCCAGACGTCGCGCCACTTGGATTCAAGCCCGTCCACGCCCACACGGTCGGGCAGGGGGGTGAGATTGGCGCTGATGGAGATGTCTTCGCTATCAGTCATACCCGTCAGTCTAAAAAGCGACTGTGACATCACCGCGCGCGCGTTCCGCTCTAGAAAAACCGCGCGAACCGCCTACGCGCGCACATGCGCGAGTGGCAGGCGCCAGCTCGTCAGATCAACCGGCAGGCCCTGCACATGCGACCGGGTCGCCACCACGTCCTTGCCCGTGTACAGCCATGCGCTCGCCGCGTCCTGGCTCACGATCCGGTCGAATGCGCGCAGCTGTTCGCGGTACGACGCGAAGTCGGTCTGCGCGAGCGCCTTCGCGTACTGTTCCTGCGCGGCGCCGTTCTGGTAGCCGAACATCGCGCTGCCGTCCACGAACCGCGTGTAGTCGTGCGGTTCGTCCATCTCGATCAGGGCACATGTATAGTCGCCGGCCTCCACGCGCGAGGCGAGCGTGGCCGAATCGACCACTTCGAGCGTGACCGGCATCGGGATCGCCGCCATCTCGTCCACGATCCGCTGCGCCAGATCGTGGTGCGCCTTGTCGGTGAGCAGTGTGAACGGCGTGAAATAGCCGGCTGCGAAATACCAGCGCATCGACTGCGCGCGCTCCAGATCGAAGGGGAACAGCGCGTTGAGGTCCTCATACCCGGGCTGCAGCTGCGAGATCGGGCCGCTCAACTGCGCTTTCGCATCCGGCTGCGTGCGCGCGATCTGCGCCGCGTCGATTGCGAAGCGCGTGAACTGGCGCACCTGTTCGTCGGAGAACGGGCTGCTGCCCGCATTGTTGAACGCCACGAGCGTCTTGCGCGTGCTGATGCCGTCGCTCACCTGCACACCGTGGATCTTCGCGAGCTCGCTGGCTGCCTGCGCGCCCTGCGGCAGCGCCACATCGAGCGAGCCGTCGCGCATGCCGCCCACGAGCGCCTCGTCGCTTGGCATGTACCGCAGCGTCACGCGCGCCAACGCCGGCTTGTCCTGCCAATAACGCTCGTTGCGCGCCAGTTCGATTGTGTCACCGGTGAACGAACTGACGGTGAACGGGCCCGAGCCATACGATGTGTGCGCGAAATCGGCGTCGTGCGCGTTCGGGTTGACGATGACGCCCGCACGGCCGGCGAGCGCCTCAAGCAGGCGCGGGTTCGGCTCGTGCAGCGTGATCACGACGGTCGTCTCGTCGGGGGTCTCCACGCTCGCCACATGCTTAAGGTCGTCCGCGCCCACCTGCTTGCCTTGGATCGTGCGCTGCAGTGACGCGACGACGGCGCTCGCGTTGAGCGGACTGCCGTCGGCGAACGTGGCGCCTTTGCGTAGGTGGAACGAGTAGTGCAGGCCGTCGGTCGACTCGCTCCAGCGCGCCGCCACGTTCGCGCTGATCGCGCGCTCACTGTCCATGGTGACGAGTGTCTGGTACACGTTGTCGACGAGCGCCTGCTCCACCGCGCGCTCGCCGTTCGTGCGGATGTCGAGCGACGACGGCTTGCTGCGCAGGCCGACCGTGATGTGCGCGCCCGAGCGGCCGCCGAACGGCGAGCCGTTATGCGGACGCAGCAGCAGGAACGCACCGCCCGCGGCGAGCGCGAGCACGACGAGCACCACGGTGAAGACGATCCACGGGCGGACTGATGAACGGTTGCGATGGCTCATGGTCCCCGAGTCTAGCGGCTGCGGCGGCCCGCGGTGCGCGGCCGGCGGCGTTTGCGTGCGGCCACGGCCTCGCGCTCGGCTTCGAGTTCCAGGAAGTGCGCGGCGCTCGGGCAGCTGCGCCGCAACGGGCAGCGCGTGCAGTCCGGGCGGCGCGCCATACAGATGTTACGGCCGAAGATGATCAGCCGGTGGGACAGGTCGGTCCATGTTTCGGGAGGGAAGCACGCGGTGATCTCACGTTCGATGTCTTCGGGCGAGGCGTTCGGTTTCATCCAATCGTCGCGCCAGTGCAGCCGCGCGGTCACGCGGATCACATGGGTGTCGACGGGGAACGACGGCTCGCCGAACGCGTTGCCGAGTACCACGTTTGCGGTTTTGCGCCCCACGCCGGGAAGCGCGGTCAGCGCATCCATCGATTCGGCGACCTGCCCGTTGTTGGTGGCCACGAGCGCCTGCGCCAGTTCGATGATGTGCTTGCTCTTCATGCGGTAGAAGCCCAACGGGCGGATGATGCGCTCCACGTCCGTGATGTTCGCAGCGGCGAGCTCCTGCGGCGAACCATATGCGGCGAAGAGCTCGGGGGTGACCTGGTTGACGCGCTTGTCGGTCGTCTGCGCGCTCAGCACGGTGGCCACGAGCAATTGGAACGGCGAGTCGAAGTCGAGCTGGCATTCGACGACCGGGATGAGCTCGCACAATGCCGCATATTCGCGGTGCATGCGCGCGGTGCGCGCGCGTTTCGATTCGGTTGCCATCATGATCCTTCCCGCAGCTTGCGCCATTGCCTGCAAGCGTACTCGCCGTGCTGCGCGTGGCAACCGTCGGGGCGTGTTATTTCTCGGCGGCCTCTTTGGCGTGCTCCTGCGCCTCGTCGTTCTCCGGCGGGTCGAAACGGTAGCCCACGTTGCGCACCGTGCCGATCACATGCTCGTATTCGCCGCCGAGCTTGGCGCGCAGACGGCGGATGTGCACGTCGACCGTGCGCGTGCCGCCGTAGTAGTCATAGCCCCACACCTCCTGCAGCAGCTGCGCGCGTGTGAACACCCGGCCCGGATGCTGCACCAGGTATTTGAGCAGTTCGAATTCCTTGTAGGCCAGGTCGATCGGGATGCCACGCAGGTTCGCGGTGTAGCCGTTAGTGTCCACGATCAGCTCGCCCGAGCGGATCAGTCCGTCCTCCTGCGCGTCGGCCTGCTGCGCCGTGCCATTTGTGGCCACAGTGTAGGTGTTGCGGCGCTCCGAGACAAGGCGCAGACGTCCTTCCACCTCGGCGGGCGAGGCGCTCGCCACGATCACATCGCTCACACCCCACTCCGCATTGACCACGGTGAAGCCTCCCTCGGTCAGGATGAGCAGGATCGGCGTGGTCAGGCCGGAGGCGTGGATCATGCGGCACAGCGTCTTCGCGTTCGCCAGGTCGTCGCGGCTGTCGAGCAGTAGGATCGTCTGTTCGGGCATCTTCACCAAGCTCGCCGCGTCCATCGGCAGCACGCGCACACGGTGCGACAGCAGCGCGAGCGACGGCAACACGGTCGCCGGGTCGGGGGAAGTGGTCATCAAGGTCAGATCCATCACGTCATACCCCTTTGGTTTCGGTTCGGCGTCAGTCCCGCGGCGGCGCTCGGCGGCGTGTGCGTCACGCCGCTTCGGCCATAGTGTAGTTGGTCACAGTCTATCGGCGCAGCCGTATTTCGCGATGAGAACGCGCGGGCGAGACGATTGGCGGCGGCGGCGTTGTGAGGGGGCGAGACTAGTGTGGTTCGCATATGGATGCCGCCGCGCCCAGCGCCGCAGGCAACGCCCCCAGGTTCGAAGGTGACGATCATGACCGAAGCCCAATCCGTTCCCCAGCCGCACAGCGACATGCGCGCTCGGGCGCCGCAGCGCCCCTTCACATGGCCCCTCGCCGTGCAGGCGGCCGCCTACGTGGTGCTCGTCGCGCTCGCCTGCCTGCCCGGCAGCGGCGCCGTCTCGTCGTCCACGTTCTCGGTCACCGCGTTCGCCGTGGCGGCGATCATCGTGCTCTTCGCGTTCTTCTGCCCGTTGCGCGACGGCGTGCCCGGGCGCGTGACCGCCGTGGTGCTCGGGTTCGTGGCCATGGTGTGCGCATCCACGCCGTTGTTGGGGCAGTTCGTGTTCGAGCGGCAGGGCGCGCCCCACGCAGGCGCGGCCAACGCGCAGTACACCAGTGCGGCCGCTTGGTGCGCGGGCGTGGCCGGCCTGCTCGTCGTGCTCGTCGTCGCGGCGTTCATCCGCCAGATGGCGCGGCCGCAGCGCACCGACATGATTGTGCAGCTCGCGCACATGGTCACCGACGGCGTGGTGTCGATCGCCGCGTCCGGCTGGTGCTTCCTGCCGATGCTCTTCCACGAGGCCGGTGCCGCCGACGTGTGGCGCATCGTCTGCGTTGTAGTCGTGGTGGCCGGGGCCGTGGCGCTCGCCGTGGTGTCACGCCTGTGGTACCGCGAGGCGCAGCCGCTGCCGGGGGTGCGCGCGGCGTGGGTCGGGGTCGGATTGCTGCCCGTAATGCTGACAGGCGCTTTGGTTGGTATTGCCGCTTTGATAATGTGGCTTGTGTAATCGTTCAGCGATGACGATTGCCTCTCGAGATAAGGAACTAATGAGCCCCGTCGAACCGCATGGTCCGGCGGGGCTCACCTTATAGGTAGGTTGTGGGGCCTAGTGCGCCGGGCCCCACAACGCGCGTCAGTCGTTCAGGTCCGCGTCGTGCTCGGCGGCCTGCTTCTGCGCGAGGCGCTCGCGGGATTCCTTGATCTCCTTCTCCGCGGCAGCGGCGTCCGCCCAGTAGTCGCCCGGCATGACTTCCTTGCCCGGCTCGAGGGCCTTGTACTGCTCGAAGAAGTGCTTGATCTCGGCCTTGTGGTACTCGGAGACGTCGGCGATGTCCTTGATGTTGTCGTAGCGCACATCGGCCGGCACACACAGCACCTTGTCGTCGCCGCCCTCTTCGTCGACCATGTGGTACAGGCCGACGGCGCGGCATTCCACGATGCAGCCCGGGAACACGGAATCGCTGAGCATCACGAGCGCGTCGAGCGGATCGCCGTCCTCGCCCAGGGTGCCGTCGATGTAGCCGTAGTCATCCGGGTAGCCCATCGCGGTGAACAGCGTACGGTCCAGGAACACGCGGCCCGAAGCCTGGTCCACTTCGTACTTGTTCTTCGATCCGCGCGGAATCTCCACAACGACGTTGAAGGTCTCTGCCATGGTAATTCTCCTTACAAGTTGAGTTGATACCCCTACAACCATACACCGCGCGTGCGCCGCGCGGTGTATGGCCGATCATCAGTATTCGACGCTCAGGATGTGCGCCACGTCGGCCCACGGTGCCAGCGAGACGAAGTTGTCCCAACTCCAGTCGAACGTGCGGTCGGTCAGCAGGTCGCGCACGCGGTACGTGCGGTCGGCCGGCAGGCCAAGCGCGTCGAGGTCGACGTGGATCGACGACTGCTGCTCGTGGTAGCAGTCGAGATTGACCACGATGAGCAGTGTGTCGGGCTTGCCATCCGCCGTGTACTGCGCCGGCGTCTGGCGCGCGAACGCGACGATCGCCGGGTTGGCGCTTGGCAGAACGGTCAGCGTGTGGTAGCTGCGCGTGGACGGGTGCTCGGCACGGATGCGGTTGAGCGAGGTGAGCAGTTCAGCGATGCCGTACTCCACCGCGCCGCTCCAGTCACGGGCACGGACCTCGGTGCGCTCATTGCCGAGCGCGGAGGCGCCGTCCGCGATTACGTTGTTCTCCATCAGTTCATAGCCGTTGTAGATGCCCCAGCTCGGCGAGCCCATCGCAGCGAGCACCGCGCGCACGGCGTGGCCGGCCACGCCGTTGTTGCGCAGGTAATCGCTGAGCACGTCGGGCGTGGCGGGCCAGAACGTGTTGTGCTGGTAGAAGCCTCCTTCGCCGTTGGTCTCCGTGAGGAACGCCTCGAGCTCCTCCCTCGTGTTGCGCCACGGGAAATAGCTGTGGTTCTGCGTGAAGCCGGCGTAGGCGAGCGCGCGCACGAGCGCCGGGCGGCTGAACGCCTCGGCGAGGAACAGCACCTCGGGATGCTTCTTCGTGACCGCGGCGAGCACGTCCTGCCAGAAACGCACCGGCTCGGTCTGCGGCTCGTCGATCTGGAACGCGGTCACGCCGGCTTCGATCCACACGTCGATAATCCGTTCGACCTCGCGCTCAATGCCGGTCAGGTCGTTGTCGAAGTCGAGCTCGTAGAACGGCTCGGGGTCGCCGTGCTCGTCGAGCGCGTACACGAACGATCCGTCGGCGTTGCGGCGGAACCATTCGGGGTGCGCGGCGACCCAAGGGTGGGTGGGTGCGCAGCGCAGCGGCAGGCCGAGGGCCACTTCGAGGCCGAGCTCATGCGCGCGTGCGCAGAAGGCCTTGAAATCGTCCATCGAGCCGAGCTCCGGGTCCACGGTGTCGTGGCCGCCGGCCGCCGTGCCCACCGCGAACAGGCGCGCGTCCGGTGCGCTGTGGTCGACGGGGAAGACGGCGGGCAGATACGCGATGGTGAAGCCTTCGCTCTTGGCGCGCTCAAGGCCGCTGACGGCGGTGCGCAGCGTGCCGAGCGCCATCTCGCCGCGTTCGTTGACGGTCGCGCCTTCGGAGCGCGGGAAGAACTGGTACCATGCGCTGAAGCTCGACTTGGGGCGTTCCACGTGGAACACACGATCGCGGCTCGCCGTGAGCCCGTCGCGCAGCGGGTTGGTGGTGTGCAGGGCCTCGATCTCGTCGATCTGCGCGATGGCGAGGCGTTCGGCGGCGGGGATCGTCGCGTCGAGCATCTGCTTGGCGGTCTCGCGCAGCACCTTGCGTTGCGCGGCGTCCAAGCCGGCGTCGCGCGTGCCGGCCCAGCGCGTGAGGATCTCGGAGCCGCGCACGATTGCGCCTTCGGCGTCAGCGCTGCCGGCGTCGGCGTGCACGCGGGCGGTGGCGTCGAGCACCCAGTCGGTGTAGGTGTCGGCCCAGCCTTCAATGGCGACCTTCCAGTTGCCGAGCTGGCCGAGCACGTCGGCGAAGCCGTCGTCCCACGGCGCCAGGTCGGTGGGGGAACCAGCCTGCAACATGGCGGTCCAGGTATCGAGCCCGGTGTTCGTCTGGGTCATCGGCACGCGGGCCATCACGCGGCCGCGCGGGTTCTTCAGCACGGCGGTGGCGCGCACGGTGGCGCGGCCTTCGAGGAAGACCTGCGCGCTCACGGTGAACGGTTCGCCGAGCTCCACGCGGGCGGGGAACACGGCGTCCTGGGCGTCTGGGCGCACATCGAGGATGGTGATGCGGCCGAACAGGTTCGGCTCTTTGGCGGCGATGGGCGTGGGCGGCATGGTGCCCGAAGTCTTAGTGGAGGTCTTGGTGCGGGGCTTGGCTGCGGCGCGCGGTTTGCGTGCGGTGCGGGTTGCTGTGGTGGATTGGTCCTGGGTGCGCTCTTCGGCGCCGGTAGTTTCTCTCATGGCTGCCATTGTAGGGGCACGAACGAATGAATGGCGTTACAGAGGTGTAAACAGTTCCGCTATTTGGGCTTTTATATGGAACAAATGTGGATAATCCGTGCAGTAATTAGGTGCTATGTGGATGGGTTGTTTGCTCCTCCACACCACACTGTATCCACATTTCGGGATTCCTTCCGCCGTCCGACCACACCACCCCTTCCCGCTTTCGTCCCAAGGGCTGCGGTGCCATGCTCGATGGCACATGCATCGGGCCCCGCAACGGAGCGGGGCGCCCATGGATCTGGCAATGGAGCTACGGAAGGATCATCATGACGGCATATGGCACACAACAACCCCGGCCAGCGGAACCGTTGCACAGGCGGTTCCTCGCGGCATTGGCGGCCTGCGTGGCGGTGGCATTGGCCTTGGCGACGCCATGGGGCGCGGCGGTGGCCGCGCCGGGCGAAACATTGGCCACGGCCAAATCCGAGGACTATTTCCTCTATACACACAACGGTTCCACCTATTGGATTGGCCCGATCGGGTACGATTCGGCAGGCGGACGATACTACTGCATCGAGCAAACCAGACCCACGAGCCTGCGGGTCAACGCGGTCTCGCCACTGCCCGATTCGCCGCAAAACCGGCGAATCGCAGCACTGCTGCGCAAATACCAGCATGTGCACAACAGCGATTACACACAGACGGCGCTCGCGATCATCGTGCATGACGCGTTCGATGACACGACCGGCAGCGCGGGGTGGGGCGCGAACCGCGAGACACTGCGGCAATACCCGCGGTTGTTCGAGCGGGTGGACGAACTGCTCGCCGAAGCGCCGCAGCTCGTACCGGAGACAATGACAGCGGAACTGGAGTACGACCCCGTCACGCGCACCGGCAATGTGCGCCTGCATATCCGCAACGGCAGTGGAGGGACAGTGGCCGGCGTGCCATTCACCCTCAAGATCGACGGGCCGGCGCGCTTCGGCAACGGGTCGACCACGGTCACCGGCACATCGGGCGACTATACGACCGTCATCACATGGCACGCCACCGGCGATGGCCCGGTGACCGTGACCGGCAGCGCGACCGTGCCGTCCATCGACCGCATCATCAGCACCCAAGACATGGTCACGCTCGGCGGCGGCCATATGCAGGCGATCGACGAGGTCACCATACCGGTGCGCTATTCGTTCAACCCCACAATCACCACGCGGATCTCACCCAAATCAATCGCCACCGGCGCGCCGGTGACCGACGACGTGCAGGTCAGCGCATTGCCCGGCAGCGGCGCATGGCCACGCGGCGCGCAACTCCACGCACGCGGCTGGTATTTCGGCGGTCTGCCCATACACGCGTTGGGGGAGCGGTATGTGCCAAACGCGCACGCCACCGCTCCTGAGTTCCTCGAACAGCTGGCGCGCGCTGGGTACGAGCCGTGCGCGTTCGCCGAAGCCACGTTCGGCGCCAGCGGGCAGACGGTGCATGTGCAGGGCGTGCGCGAGCCCGGGTCGGACGAGCCATACCTCGCCGAACAGGGCGGGTTCGGCACATGGGTCTGGGCGGTCGAACGCGATCAGCAGGCCGGAGACGTGCGCGAACTGCTCGTGGACGACGTGATCACCGCATTCATGGATCCGAGCGAAACGCACGCCGTGCGCGCGCCTCTCACCGTGGAGTCGCGCGTCGTGGAATCCGTTGTGCGGCCCGGCGCGCAGATCGCCGACGTGATCCGTGTAAGTGGATTCCCTGATGAGCACGGCGACTGGGACGGCAGCGGCGAGCACGGCATAGACGCCGACGTGCCCTACGCGCAGGTGCGCGTATGGTGGGCCGGCAGCGGGGACGGGCAAGACGACGGCGCATACGAGCCCGCCGATGCGCAGGAACCGGAGGAAGACGATCACCACATACTCATCGGCACATGGGAATACGAGGCCGTCAACGGTGAGATCCATGTCGGAGGAGGGACGCCCGACGCGCACGGCAACCCCGTGGAGATCAGGGCCGAACGGCCCGGCTGGTACGTGTTCGTCTGGGAATTCGCCGGCGACGGACGTGTCCAGGCCGCCACCAGTTCGTATGCCGACCCGCAGGAACGCGTGTTCGTGCGCGTGGAGCCTGAGCCCACGCGCACTCCGGAAGCCGTGCCGGTGGCGGAGCCCGAGCCCGAAGCCGAGGCACCGCAGCTGCCGGCGCTCGCCACGACCGGCGTAAGCAATGCATGGCCCATCACCTTGGGATTGCTCACGTTGCTCGCGGCGGCGATCCTCGTGGTGCGCCACAGGCGTGAGCTCGAAGACGGGGAGTGACCCCGTGTCACGCTGTCAGAGGGAGCGGCTGCCATGGCCGTGCGGTCAACGGTAAGATACACGGTAGCTGAACGAACACCCCGCCCCATGGCATGGCGGCACGAGCAGAGGATGGCATGAGCACCACGACACAAGCACCGCAGGCCGGCTCCACGCGGCAGGGCGTGGAGCCGCCTGCTCGGTTCGACTGGATGCAGGTGGTGCGGCACACGCTGTTCGCGTGCCTGTGCGGGGTGGTGTGCGGGTTCGCCTCGATTGTGCTGTGTCTGTTCGTGGGGGCGGCGCGCCATCTGTTCGAACGTGCGCCGTGGCTCATCTGGCTGCTGCCGGTGATGGGTGTCGTGCAATTGCTTATGTATAGGTGGTGGAAGCTGCCGCTCAACCTGACGACCGACGCAATCATCGAGAAGATGCGCGCCGGCGACCACCTGAGCGCGCTGCTGGCGCCGGGCATCCTGTTCTCCACGGGCATGACGATCCTGGCCGGCGGCTCGGTGGGCAAGGAGGCCGGGGCGTTGCAGATCGGCGCGAGCCTCGGCACGACGATTGCCAAACCGTTCCACCTGCACAACATCCTACGCCGCGAGAACCACGACGACACCTACGAAATCAACCGCTACATCGCCTCGACCGGCATGGCCGCGGCGTTTTCCGCCCTGTTCTTCGCGCCTCTCGGATCGTGCATGCTCGTGCTCGAGCTCATGCGGTTCACGCAGCTGCAGTACGTGACCTCCATGCTCATCGCGTGCTTCATCGCGTTCCTCATCTCCAATCATTTCGGTATTGGTGACGTCATCAACGCGGTGCCCGTGCCGGCCGCCTCGTGGCGCATCATCGGCGTGTGCATCGTCATCGGCATCGCCGCCGCCGTGGCGGGCAGCGTATTCGCCATCGCCATACGCCTGCTGCAGGCGCTCACCATGCGCATCTGGCACAATTATTTTGTGTGGGTGACTGTGGGTGGCCTGCTGTTCGCCGTGCTCGTGACTGTGTTCGGCTGGTGGCGGTTCACCGGTTCGGGCGGCGAGATGCTCAACGATGTGCTCAACATGCCCGATCTGTCGGCCGACTTCGCCATCAAGATGCTGCTGACCGTGCTGTGCCTCGGCATGTGGTTCAAGGGCGGCGAGATCATGCCGTCGTTCTGCATCGGCGGCCTGCTCGGCTCGGCCTGCTTCGCCATGACCGGCACCGACCCGCTGTTCGGCGCGGCGCTCGGCTCGATCTGCTTCCTCGCCGCGTTCAACCGCTGCCCGATGTCCGCCGTGCTGCTGGGATGCGAGATCTTCGGCTGGAGCATGTTCCCGTTCCTCGCGGTGGGTGTGGCCATCGCGTTCCTCTTCGGCTACCCGGTGGGTATGTACGGCGCGAGCATCGACGTGCTCGCGCGGTCGGGCTGGCACCGGTTCTCCTCGAACATCCGCGCCTCCGTGGCGAGCAACGAGGTGCACGACGACGCCGGATTCACCGATTTCGTGATGGCCGCCGGATCCGCGCTGCAGCATGTGGCCAGGTCGGCCATGCTCGCCGCGCAAAGCGAGTCGATCCGCGAACAGCGCCGCCGCCATAGACACCAAGACAAGGACGAACACAGCGCTGAGCATAAAATACGCTAAACGCTTTGCCCAAGCCGAAACCAGTGTGAACCACCTTAGAATCGGGGTAGCAACGTTCCGATAGGAGGAAGTTCATGACTGACGAAACAACAACCACCCAGCCGCAGGAGCAGAATCTCACCGATTCCCCGCACTACCTGGCCCAGGCGCTCATGGCGAACGGCATCAAGAACATGTATGGTGTCGTCGGCATCCCCGTGACCGATTTCGCGCGTATCGCGCAGGGCATGGGCATGCGGTTCATCGGCATGCGCCATGAGGAGGACGCGGTCAACGCCGCCGCGGCCGAAGGCTTCCTGACCGGCAAGCCGGCGGTGGCGCTGACCGTCTCCGCCCCCGGCTTCCTCAATGGTCTCGCCGCCATGCTCGAAGCCACCACCAACGGATTCCCGGTCATCATGATCGGCGGCTCCTCGACCCGCCATGTCGTCGACATGCACGAAGGCGAATACGAGGGCCTCGACCAGATGAACTACGCGAAGGCCTTCTGCAAGGAATCCTTCCGCATCGACAAGATCGAAGACATCCCGCTCGCCGTGGCGCGCGCCATGCACATCGCATGCTCCGGCCGCCCGGGCGCCGTCTACATCGACTTCCCGGATGACGCCGTGGCGCAGACGATGGACAAGGACGAGGCCGCAGCCAAGCTGTGGACCGCGAACCAGCCGAACCCGGCCATGCCGCCGGCGCAGGCGTCGATCGACCAAGCGCTCAAACTGCTGAGCGAAGCCAAGAACCCGCTCATGGTCGTGGGCAAGGGCGCCGCGCTCGCGCAGGCCGAAGATGAGCTCAAGGAGTTCGTTTCGAAGACCGACATCCCGTTCCAGCCCATGTCGATGGCCAAGGGCCTCATCCCGGACGACGACCCGCATTGCACCGCCAGCGCGCGTGGCCTCGCGCTGCGCACGGCCGACGTGGTGCTGCTCGTGGGCGCCCGCCTCAACTGGATGCTGAACTTCGGCGAAGGCAAGGAATGGAACCCGAACGTCAAGTTCATCCAGATCGAGATCGACCCGAACGAGATTGAGAACGCACGCCCGATCGCGTGCCCGGTTGTCGGCGACATCAAGTCCGCCATGACGATGCTCAACGCCGGACTCGAGAAGACGCCGTTCAAGGCATCCGCCGAGTGGCTCAGCGCCATTCAGGCCGACTCCAAGCAGAACGACGAGAAGTTCGCCGCCCGCATCAACTCCGGCAAGGTGCCGATGGGCCATTACGACGCGCTCGGCGCGATCAAGAAGGTCTACGACCAGCACAAGGACGCCATCATCACCAACGAAGGCGCCAACACGCTCGACGACTGCCGCAACATCATCGACATCTACCAGCCGCGCCACCGCCTTGACTGCGGCACGTGGGGCGTCATGGGCTGCGCCGTCGGCTATTCGATCGGCGCGGCGGTGTCCACCGGCAAGCAGGTGCTGTACATCGGCGGCGACTCCGGCTTCGGCTTCGACGGCATGGAAGTCGAAGTGGCTTGCCGCTACAACCTGCCGATCACCTTCGTGGTGCTCAACAACGGCGGCATTTACCGTGGCGATTTCGAGAACCTCGGCAACGACGGCGATCCGTCGCCGCTGACCCTCACCTACGACGCCCATTACGAGAAGATGATCGAGGCGTTCGGTGGCAAGGGCTACTACGCCACCACGCCAGACGAAGTCGAGCAGATGGTCGGTGAGGCAGTCGCTTCCGGCAAGCCGAGCTTCGTGCACGTGCAGCTCGCCGACTACGCCGGCAAGGAGTCCGGCCACATCTCCAACCTCAATCCGAAGCCGGTCGTGGGTCCGCTCGCGACCTCCGAGGTGACCGCTGACCCGTACATCGAAGGCGCGCATATGTGATCGATGCCTGACATGGGGAAACGGGGCATGCCACGGCCGTGCTGATGCCACGGCCGTGGCGCCCCGTTGCCTTGGGCATCCGCCACCGAAGAGAAGAAAGTTTTCATCATGGTACAGATTTTGGTTAACGACATCATCCCGATCATCGTCATCATGGCGTTGGGATATGTCTGCGGCAAGCTCAGCTATTTCGACGATGATCAGCGACAGGGCCTCAACAAGGTCGTGCTCAACATCGCACTGCCGGCTGCATTGTTCATCTCCATCGTCAAGGCGACCCGTGAGGAGCTCGCCCAGGACACCACACTGACGATCCTCGGATTCGTCGGCATCATTGTCATGTTCATGCTCAGCTACTACCTGTGCCGCCTCATGTTCAAGCACAGCATCCAGGAAGCGGCCGTGTGCGCGTTGATTGCCGGCTCCCCGACGATCGGCTTCCTCGGCTTCGCAGTGCTTGATCCTATCTATGGCGACACCGTGAGCACCAACCTCGTCATCGCGATCATCTCGATCGTGGTGAACGCCGTGACCATCCCGATCGGCATGTATCTCATCAACCTCGGCCAGGCCAAGGACCGCGCCAAGCTGTCCGCTGCCGCCACCACGACCGCCAAGGGCGAAGTCACCGTCAAGGTGCCGAAGGCCGACGTGGCCGTCGATCCGTCCAAGGACGCGTCGAAGGACAAGAACGCCGAGGTCATGGTCTCCAAGTCCTCCAACATGGGCAAGAAGAAGAACAGCAACCTCGCCGCGCTCGTCAACGCGCTGAAGCAGCCGGTCTGCTGGGCCCCACTGCTCGCCATCGTGCTCGTGCTCATCGGCGTGCGTGTGCCTGACCAGGTGGCCCCCACCTTCGACCTGATCGCCAAGGCGAACTCCGGCGTGGCCGTGCTCGCCGCTGGTCTGGCGCTTTCGACCGTCAAGTTCTCGCTCGGCTGGGAGACGATCTGGAATACCTTCTACCGCCTGATCCTGACCCCTGCCGCGTTCCTTGGCGTCGGTCTGCTGTGCGGTATGGGCCATGACGTCAACAAGCTCTCGATGCTTGTCATGGCTGTCGCCCTTCCGCCGGCGTTCTCGGGCATCATCATCTCGAGCCGTTACAACATCTACGTCAAGGAAGGCGCCTCCACCACCGCGGTCTCGACCGTCGTGTTCGCCGTCACCTGCCTGCTGTGGATCTGGCTCGTGCCGCTGTGCGTCTGATCTGACGCCTATGCGAGCGCCACTGCCCATGTGATGGGCCCAGTGGCAACCAACCTGTGGGGCTCCCCGCCAATCAGTGGGGAGCCCTTTTGCTATGGGTGACGCCTGTTGCTGATTGTGCTGCATGCTCTCGCAGTCAATGCCCTTTTTGCTACGGGTAGTGCTTTCCCGGTTTCCATTCTCTTAAAAACCGCAGTTTTCCAACGATTGTATGCAGTGGCTGTTCGCGTAGGCACTACCCGTAGCAGAAAGAACACTACCCGTAGCGATAGGGCTGTGAGATGCATGCGATGAATTCGCCGTTTATGCCACCGCCATGGATGTGGGCGTCGATATCCAGCCACCAACAGCCACATAACCCACGAGTGACGGCACTCGGTGTCTAGGCTCAAGCCATCTACGTCCATCTCAAGCCACTGCGATGGACTCTTGTGGCTGACCTTAGACACCTACAGCTGTGCAGATCAATGCCGGCGACAAACCATGACTGACCTTAGACACGTACAGCCATCCCGAGCGAACGGCGGCATTGTCGTGGCATGCACTGGTTCTTATGGCCGTATATATGAATGGTGTCTGTGCATCCTCAAGGATGCACAGACACCATTCATATATATTTCAGTCAGGCTGACGTCAGTCGGTCGTCGGGGCGGCCACAAGGTCGGCCTTGACGCCGTCGTTGCCGCCGATGACGCCCTTCTGTGCGAGTTCCTTGATCTGGTCCTCGGTGTAGCCAAGGGCGGTCAGGATCTCCTCGTTGTTCTCGCCGAGCTTCGGCGCGCGCTGATAGTCAGGCGTGTAGTTGCTCAGCGTGAACGGCATGCCGATCGTCTTGAATTTGCCGCGGGCATCGCCCTGGTCGATTGTGATGAGCGTGCCATCCTCGTTGAGGTCCGGATCGTTCTCGAGCTCGTTCCAATCGAGCACCGGGCCCACTGGGACGCCCTTCGCACCGAGTTCCTTGGTCAGCGTGTACTTGTCGTACTGCATGGTGTACTGCTCAACGCGCTTGTACACCTCCTGCTTGTGCTCGTCGCGTGCGTTCGGCGTGCTGAACTTCGGGTCGGTGAGCCAGTCCTGGAATCCCATTGCGTTGCAGAAGTTCTCGAAGCCCTTCTGCGACTGCTGGATCACGATGTACACGTACGCGTTCGGGTCGGTCTCCCAGCCCTTCGCGCGGTAGCACCAGCCCAGCACCAGACCGCCTTCGGCGTTGGCCGCGCGTGGAATCGCCTTGCCGAACTTGTAACCCGGGTAGCAGTCGTAGTACGACAGCTGATGCAGGTGGTCGAGGATGAGCTGGTCACGCAGCTTGATACGGCACAGGTTGAGCACCGCGTTCTGCATGGACTGGTAGACGAAGACGCCTTCGCCCGTGCGCTCACGCTGCAGCAGTGCGGTCAGAATGCCGATGAGCAGGTGCATGCCAGTGTTCGAATCGCCGAGCGCCGCGCCGGACTGGGTCGGGACGTTCTTGTCGCCGTCCCACCAGCCGGTCGTCGACGCCGCGCCGCCTGCGCACTGCGCGACAGGCTCGAAGGCCTTGACGTGCTCGAAGCGGCTACCCTGATTGAAGCCCTTCAGCGAGGCCATGATCAGCCTCGGGTTGATCTTGTGCACTTCATCCCAACCGAAGCCGAGCTTCTCCACGTCACCAGGGCCGATGTTCTCGACAAAGACGTCGGCGTCTTTGAGCAGGTCGGTCAGGATCTTCTTGCCTTCGGGATCCTTCATGTCGAGGGTGATGGACTTCTTGTTGGCGTTGAGCTGCAGGAAGTACAGCGAATAGGAGCCGTCAACGTCGTTCATCTCGCTACGGGTGGGGTCGCCGCCCTTGACCTTTTCGAGCTTGATGACCTCTGCGCCCATCCAAGCCAGCATCTGGGTGCACGAAGGACCAGACTGCACCTGCGTCCAGTCAATGACCTTGATGCCCGCAAGAGGGGCGGTATTAGTAGCGTCAGCCATATGAACTCCTTAATATAGATATATAGCCAATTAGCTTCAATATACGCAGGTCAATCCGGGGTCCCAAGCGATTTAAGCTACTGGACGGAACTATTCAGCTGGACGCCAACAAGGCATATAGGTCAAAATGTGTTGATTATGTTGCTGGTTTGCCGTTGTGGCAGTA
>ERZ778513.406-NODE-406-length-36313-cov-18.558001_pt1 | contig 36313 bp, 27 predicted proteins | sample MGYA00510345_ERZ778513 | MGnify/ENA primary metagenome ERZ778513 (study PRJEB29527, sample SAMN07138966) | mouse gut metagenome | material: feces | host: mouse | place: China:Nanjing | collected 2016-01-25 ... | reverse complement strand
CCCTACACTTTTGAAACATCTGACACCAATGCGGTCTACTGGTTCAAGAAAATTTAAACAACTGCCACGATTGAAAAGCTGACTTCACGTTACTACATAGGGTCAGAGAAAATAAAGTCAATATAAAAGACAAGGCCACGAAAAATTTCGTGGCCTTGTCTTTTATATTGACTTCTTCAGATCTTATATATGATAGGTATGGCAGACAGAAAACGGCAGTCTAATCCTTCAGCCAGTTCCAGCGCTCAGCCCAATCCGAAAGCACATCTTCACGCCATTTCTCTACAGTTGCAGCACCCTGCCACTTATCACGAAAAAGAGACTTGTCAGAGCTATCCGACCACCAGTTTCCACCGAGTGCATAGCTATCCTTTAGCTTTTCACCGGGCCATTGCGGAGAAACAACTATGCTGCCACGCAGACCGTCCATCGCAGGAATCAGAGGGGCAGAGAGTCGATATTCAAATGTGCCGGGAGCTTTCGGGGCATATCTTACAGCATACTCCCATCCCCCGAGATAGACACCATCCCAACTCTGACCGTCGATTGTCATTTTGAAAGCGACAGCGCCTATAGGCACAACACCGGCTATACCCTTAAAGCGGAACTCAGCGATTGAATATACGGGGACAGTGTCGCGGGTAGTTGTCATATATGTGAAAACCGTGCGCGGACTGTGGGTTATACGCTCAAATTGGCCACCCCACGACTCGGCATCGGGACGCGAGGAATCTCCGTTCATCATGTAAAGCAGCGAAGGAGTATCGCCCATCTTGACATTTCCGTCGTAATATGATTTGAAATCCTCGCCAAGCGCACCTGCCCCACTGATGGTCCGATCGTAATAATGCTTGTTGAAGCGGTCGTCGCGTTTAGCATCGCTGATAAATCCGCGATACGACGCATTGTTTTCAATCATCCATAAGTCCGGGAAATTCTCCGCGATATAGCAGTAAGCGTTAGCACCCCACTTCTTGTTCGGACCACCAATCCAGTAGACACGGATTTTAGACATGATATCGGGAGCATCGTGAAGCGCCTGAGCCACATCTTCGAGCGCACCCCATACGAGCACATAGAGAGGTCGTGAGTCCTGCCGTCTGGCAGCCTCTACAATAGCCGTCGATCCATCGGTCGGAGTGCTGAATCCACAGTAAGGAGCCATGCTATCTGCTCCCTGACTGCAAAGCGAACGGAGCGAGTCAGGGCTGAGCAGACCGGGCGCACGGGAAGAAAGCCGTGGATAGTCCTTCTCATAGACATCAATCATCCTCAGAATCTCCGACTTCGAACCGCTGCCGAAAGATGGAGTCGAGACAAGAGCCTCAATGTCAAAAAGATCGTTATACATCAGAAGATGAGCCATAGACTGGTTATCATCGGCATCCGTACCTCCTATATCCGTAGTGACAAGAATGCGGTGACGCTCAGCAGCAACTGCCGCCGAATACGACATAAGCGACAGAAAAATGGAGAAAACCAGACTGGTGATTGATTTGCGATTCATTTCGTTTCTATATTGCATTTAGTTTTAATATGGTATTGAAATTAACCTGCAATTGCACATTTCCGTGCAATATACTGTGTGCATGGAGTCTGTACAAAATTACGAAAAAATCATTATTTTCAAAAACTGCAAAACTCATTGGACCATTCCTGTAATTATATATATTATCCATGTGAACAAGCTTATTAACGCTAAAGCATGACTATAAATCAGCATCAGATTATCGCATTTTTAATGTCACCATTTTCTATGGTTTTGTAAATTGTGTAACTTTGTGCCTGATATGAAATACTTAACCTTGATTATACTTACATTGGTTGTCGGCATGGTTTCATGTAAACGTTCAACCGACCATACACAAATCCTTGCAGAAGCTGAAAGGATTGCATATATCTTCTCAGACAGTGCGTTAGCATTGGTAAACGACATCGAGCCGTCTGATTTTAAGGAGGATTCACTGAGAGCGTTGTATCATCTTGTAACAGCTTCGGCACATAAGGCCAAGGAAAGCTCAATGGTGTCGGACTCTCTAATCCGTTTTTCTTTCGATTATTATAGAGATCGCGACAATAACCGTTTCTTGCAAAGCGGCGACCTTTATGCCTTGTATCTTTTCTGGGTAGGTGACGGAAAAAGGGCCTTGGGATTGCTTGACTCCATAGTTGCGCTTCCTGATATACCACAAAGACTAATGATACAATTACTCCAATCAAGAATCGGAATCGGTGGAGCTGAATTTGACAGCAAAAACAATCTCAGATACATAAAACGATTACTTGAACTGGACAATGATTCGGCCAATCAGATTGAATACACGTATCAGCTATGTGAAAATTATCAGTACGCCGGACATGGCGATTCCGCATTGATTATAATTGACAGGTTGATTGATCACGCCCGCATGAATCATCTCGGAAATGAGCATTTTAAGTATACCTATGAGAAAGTCGGTATTTTAGAAGAAATCGGACGATATGACGAGAGCAATGCTCAGGTGGATTATATACTGCAACACGCCCCTCACAATTCTGCAATACCCTACCTACATTTATGGAAAGCTTTGAATTATTTCAATACGGGAGCATTCGCCAAGGCAACACACGAATTGGCGATAGCCGACAGCTGCGCCAAAGACAGAATCGATGTGGACAATAATTATTACGAAAGTTTTGTCGGTCCTCTCAGAGAATTTCTTGAGTACAGAAAAAATGGCAGGATAAAACTAATCCAGCTGGCGACACTGAACAATAGCCAGCGCGACCGTTTCAACCGGATGGAATCAACACGATGGGAGACCGAACAAAACGCACTGCGACAAGAAAACCGTGCGTTGACATTGAAGGCTCAGAATGAACGCAACACCGCAATCCTGATTATTGTCCTGCTTGCATCCATAATCATAAGCCTTGGAGCTGTATGGAACATACAGAAACGCAAACGAAAGACAATCGAAGCCGAAGAAAGAGCAGAAACCTTGCAAAAGATGGTAGATGAGCTGAGCGCACCAGCCACGCCGTCAAACGGACATGAATCATTGCGACGTGCCATGCTCCAGCAACTCGGAATCATCAAAATGGTCGCTGAGACACCGACGGAACAGAACCGTGAGATGCTTAGGAAAATATCGTCAATCGGCAGCGACACCAACGGAGCACTTGTCAACTGGAAAAACGTATATGAAATAATCGACAACCTGTATTCAGGATTCTATTCACTGCTTCATGAGCGGTATGGAAATGTGCTGACCGAAAAAGAAGAACAGATCATAGTCCTTATGATAGCCGGATTCTCGACTAAAGAAATCAGTGTCATCACTTCGCAGACGACAGCCACTATCTACGTCCGAAAATCATCGGTAAGGAAAAAGCTCGGAGTCCCCGAAAAGGAGGATATCGTAGCTTTTCTCCGACATGAGGCTTCTGTTTAGAACCATTTGGATACTTCATGATAGCATTAAGACTTTTAAGACAGACACATACTGATATTCAATATGTTATAAAAAGTCTATTAAGACTTTTAGCTTTGGCGTTAAGATAGGTTTGGATATAATTTTGCGGTATGAAATCATTTAAATCATATCGCAATATGTCAACGACAATCTTTAACAAAATCATTATTGCAGTAGCCGCAACAGCCATCCCTGCCATAGCAATCGCACAGGAGGCAGTGGACTCTATCCCCGCACATGAACTAAACGAAGTCGTAGTCCAAGCACCCAAAGTCATCCGCAAGGCCGATATGGATGTCTACTATCCGTCGCGAAGCGCCATAGAGAATTCCCGCAACGGCATGCAGCTCCTCACCAACCTCATGATTCCATCGCTGACTGTAACAGATGCGCTCGGAACAATAACAGCTACCGGTCAGTCCGTACAGATACGCATCAACGGACGTGCATCTTCAGTCGATGAGGTCAAAGCCCTGTTGCCGGAGACCATAAAACGCGTCGAGTGGATCAACAATCCGGGATTGCGTTACAACGGTGCGAACTATGTGTTGAACTTCATCGTTGCAAATCCCACACTCGGCGGTTCACTTCAGGCAGAGGGTCGGCAGGCTCTGAATTCCGCATGGGGCGACTATTTCGCCGACAGTAAGTTCAACAACGGTCGTTCGCAATTTGAAGTCGGCTCTCTCTTCAAACTGACCGATAATGTCAAATCTCACCGTGATTACAAGGAGACTTTCACATATCCCGACGGAAATTCTTTGACAAGAACGGAATCTCCGCTCGGCGGACACGTTGACAATACATTCGGCCGTCTGTGGAGTTCTTACAGCTATATCAAGCCTGACACCACGACATTTTATGTCTCCGCGAGCGTAGCTCCTACATTCAGCGACAACTGGATGTCAAACGGCCTCTTATCACTCAGTGACGGCACAGACGACATAATCCTCACCGACTCACATGGCTCCAAGGGAACAACACCAAAATTCTCGGCATATCTCGAACATCATTTTGCCGGTAAGCACACCATCGTGGTGGATTTCAACAGCTCCCTCTACTTCGGCAAATCCTATTCCGATTATATTGAGCAGCTTCCTGATCATTCTGACTTCCTGACAGACATCCACACCATGATCAAGGACCAAAATCAGGCTTACGGCTTAGAGGCAAACTATATCCGGAAGTGGAGAAACTCACGTCTGACCATAGGCGCATCATATACTGCAAACCGAAACCGTTCAACTTATGAGAATCTTGGAGGCGAAATTTTCCATCAGCGTCAGGATAAAGTCTACTTCTTCACCGAATATTTCCAACGGCTAAATAATGTCACCGTCACTGCCGGACTTGGAGCCCAGTATACCGACTATCTGTTTAAAGAGACTAACCAAGGCAACCATTCATGGAATCTCCGGCCGCAAGCCACTGTGTCCTATCGTCTTAATCAAGACCACCAGTTTAGACTAAGCTTTCAGTCATGGCAATCAACGCCTTCTCTTTCAGAATCAAATATAGCGCCACAACAGATTGACGGATTCCAATGGCGCATCGGTAACCCCAATCTGAAAACCGCAAGTTCCTACATGCTGACATTTCGCTATAATTTCAACCTTCCGCGCGTTGCCGGGACATTCGGAGTACGCGCCTTCAACAGCCCGAATGCGATCACTCCATATCTTTACTGGGATGAAAACAAACTCATCACATCATACGAAAACAGCCGTGGTCTGCGGAATCTCACATTTTTCCTGTCGCCACAAATCGAGATCATCCCTGACTGGATGATGGCAAGCGGACATATCCAGTATCGTGTTGAATGTATGAAAGGCTCCGGCTACAGACTTTACAATCATAATTGGAGCGGCAACGCCAACATCATGCTGTCTCACTGGGGTTTTGAACTTATCGGCCAATATGTCCGCGCGCAACACGATCTTTGGGGCGAAAAAATCAGCTGGGGAGAAAACCTGTCAATCATACAGCTTTCATATAATTGGAAAAACTGGCAGTTCGGCACAGGAATAATAATGCCATTCGGGAAATATGATCAAGGCTCAAAAATGCTGAGCAAATGGAACACAAACGAACAGCACATGCGCCTCGACATGAGAATGCCATATATAAGTGTCAGCTACAATTTCCAATGGGGACGTCAGAAACGCGGAGCACATAAGCTCATAAACGCCGATGCAGATGTCAATACATCAACAGCAGGCGGCAGATAACATATAGGAGATAATATATATGCAGATAATCATGGACAAAAGTCCTACCATCATTGTCCGGCAAAATCTGCGCAGACATACGGAATGAATCTAAAAAACAAAATGGTCACTCGATGAGTGACCATTTTGTGATCCGGATGCGACTCGAACGCATGACCGTCTGCTTAGAAGGCAGATGCTCTATCCAGCTGAGCTACCGGACCAAATATCTTGAAAATCCAAACGGAATAATCGAAATTTGTCCATAGAAAAACGCCTCGGCATGGCCGCTCGGCTTTTCTGCGTGCAAAGGTAAGGATTTTTATCGAGTTTTCCAAAACTATACTCACATTGAAACGGTCACACCACAAAATTTATTTCTGTCATTGCCTTTTAACAATCTGAAATGTCATCACCGACAGAGATTCCAACCTATATGAAAAGATCTACTTTTGACAAGAATCACTAATATCGCACTTACCGGTTGGTTCTGCATTGTTTCAAAAATTCAGTCCTGACAGAATTTACACTGCAAAATAAACCTCCGTTCAAAAAATTAGCACTACCTTTGCACCTTCGTAACAGGATTATCTGATTTTTTGGCCTGACTGCCTTGAAACATCAAAACAATATAGCATCTGCCAAATCATCTTCCGTCACCTCTCCCTCATAAATGCGACAGCAAAAAACACATTCCTGCTGTCCACCAAGAGACCGAAAAAAATCTGATTTTAAATTATGTGGGTTACACTTGCAATTGTTTCCGCCCTGTGCCTCGGGTTCTATGATGTGATGAAAAAGCTATCGCTCGACGGCAATAACGTACTCGGCGTATTGTTTCTAAACACAGTATTCAGTTCCATTCTGATGCTGCCGATAATAATCATAGGCGTATCTCAAGGCAACTACGGACTCGGAAACAGCCTCGAAGGTCATGGCGCTATACTGATTAAATCAGGAATCGTATTGACCTCATGGCTATTAGGCTATGCGAGCATCAAGCATCTTCCCCTGACTATCGCCGGACCTGTAAACGCCTCACGTCCGGTCCTCGTGCTCGTCGGAGCTTTGCTCATATTCGGCGAAAGACTCAACCTCTGGCAATGGGCCGGTGTGATACTCGGATTCTGGTCATTGTTTTTCATCAGCCGCGTAGGCGGCAAAGAAGGATTCTCCCTTAAATCAAGCAAATGGGTATGGATGGCCATCGGCGCTACAGCAATGGGTGCGGTCAGTGCGCTCTACGACAAATACCTGTTGACCCGCTACGAACCGCTTGAGGTACAGGCTTGGTATTCGCTCTACCAAATGGTCATAATGGGCATCACAATCGGTCTGATACTCAGGAATAACCACGGAGCTACCCCGCTCCGCTGGCGATGGACCATCCCCCTCATCTCGGTCTTTCTTACCGTGGCAGACATAGCATACTTCTACAGCCTTTCCATCGAGGGGTCAATGATTGCCGTGGTGTCGATGATCAGACGTGGAAGTGTAATCGTGTCATTCTTCTATGGTGTAATAGCCCTCCACGAAAAAAATATCAGACTCAAGCTTATAGACCTTACCCTCTTGCTCATAGGTCTTACCTTCCTCGTCATAGGCAGCATGTAGAGCCGCCTGATAGATTTCATTTCCTTGCCGGTGGCATTTTAGAAAACCGCAATGTCGTCTTCAGCAACGGAAACGACAGGGTGAGGATAGCATTGTCTGTCACCGACGCATGAATGTCCCTGTCAATTGTCTCAAAAGTCGCATCAGTCCATTCAAGATCATAATGGTCAATGAAGACCGTAGGCTTCAGACGGCCTTTGACCATCATCGGCATCCATTGGTCGCGCCGGGTCTCAGCCCCGTCCACATAGATTATATCATAACCGTCACCGTTCCCGACAAGCGCAAGGAGATAACGCCCTCCCGGACGGGCATAGACCGGATCGTTTTCACGGTCAAGATAGCGCCAGTAGCCCTCAATCTCATCGTCAGACTGTGACAGATATTCCGTCAGCTTATCTGCTGTCCATGTAGAAGCAAACGCATGCTGTGGACTCATGACACTCTCCACCGAGAACGACGACAGAGTAAGATGTCCCCTGCCCCACACAATCAGCCGCTCCGGATTGTCGGCCGAAGCCAACGGCACACTGAATATATCATCCACGCTTTTCCCTCCGCCGGCCACATTCAACACACTGCTACGCCTGTCAATCTCAACACGCAGGGTATTATAGACTCCCGACGAAGATTCAAACCGGCTCACATCTTTCTCAGCGACAGGCAATCCGTTCCTGTACAATGAAATGATATTCTGCCGACGGTCAAGAATATCGCCGAAAGCACTGTTGCCATGACGCAACGTCAGCCGCAGCGTATCATTGCCTGCCACCATGTCAATACCCCAATAGGCAGGTGCAAGTCCGGGACGTTCGCCTATCCCCTCCATCGCACCGCGGACATCAATCATCGTCGAGCTGATTCCTTCGCCACATTCTATGCCGACCGACACTGACGAATCACACAACACTACAGGGGTATCCACATAAAAACGTTTGGTCAACGTCCGCCCGCAGGCAGACATTGACCAGAATAAAATCATTAACGATGTCAGAATTCCGGAAAGTCCAACCGGAGGGAGAGAGGTGGTGTGTTTCATCGTTTATCGGTATTGCCTTCGTAAAAATTGATATATGCACGGTTGACCAGACGGATTCCACCCGGCGTCGGATAATCGCCGGAGAAATACCAGTCGCCGGGACAATCGGGAATGGCCTCGCGAAGACCGTCGAGCGTCTGATAGATAATATCGACTTCCGCATTTATCAACCCGTCGGCTGTAAGCATCTCCACAATCTTGCGCGAAATCTCTTCCTGCGTGAATGGAGCGTAGATAGCCTTTACACAATTGCGCAGTTCGATGTCAAGCACACCTTCCATTTCCTTGCAACGGCGGTAGGTGTCGTCAAGCACATAATCCATTCCTCTGTCCTTCAGCAATTCGACAGCCGCACGGAAGGCTATGAACTCACCCATTCTCGACATGTCGATTCCATAGTAGTCAGGATAGCGCACCTGAGGCGATGATGACACCACGACAATCTTGCGCGGATGCAAACGGTCGAGCATCTTGAGAATCGACTGTTTGAGTGTCGTACCGCGCACGATACTGTCGTCAATCACCACGAGATTGTCCACATTGTTCTCTACAATACCGTAGGTCACGTCGTAGACATGGGCGGCAAGGTCGTTGCGCGACTCACCTTCAGCTATAAACGTACGCAACTTTATGTCCTTGATAGCGACCTTTTCGACCCGCAGGTCACGGCGCATGATTTCTGACAGAAGTTCAGGTGTGAGTGTCCCCGCATCCTGAGCGTCGAGAATCTCGCGCTCCTTTCTTTTGTCGAGTTCCCGCATAAGGCCTCCGACCATACCGATAAACGCGACTTCCGCAGTATTCGGGATAAACGAGAACACCGAATGGCCTAAATCTCCGTCGATACTCTTCATGATTGCCGGAACGACATTCCATCCAAGCTGTTTGCGCTCACGATAGATATCCGCATCGCTGCCTCGCGAAAAATATATACGCTCGAACGAGCAGCGACGGTTTTCTCCTTCACCGAGAATATCGGAAACCTTCATCTGTCCGCCCTTGGTGACTATGAGCGCCTTTCCGGGCATAAGTTCATGCACATCGCGACGGGCGACATTGAATACGGTCTGTATAACAGGACGCTCCGAAGCAAGCACCACCACCTCATCATCATGATAGTAGAATGCAGGGCGGATGCCGTGGCGGTCACGCAGGGCAAACATATCGCCCGAACCTGTAGCACCACAAATCACAAATCCACCGTCCCACTGCGGAGCGGTCGATGACAGCACACGCTGCATGTCGAGATTGTCCTCTATGGTCCGGCTCAGTTTCTGACCTTCCATTGAATCTCGATACTGACGATAGATGCGATGGTTCTCTTTGTCGAGTGAGTCGCCAAGCTGTTCGAGAAGCACCACCGTATCACTATAGATGCGTGGGTGCTGACCGCACGCAACCACGCCGTCAAACACCTGATCGACGTTTGTCATATTGAAATTGCCACACATCAGCAGATTTCGCGAACGCCAGTTGTTGCGACGCAGGAACGGATGACAATATGACAGTCCGCTTTTGCCTGTGGTCGAATAGCGCAGATGTCCCATATAGATTTCTCCAAGGAAAGGGGCATATCTCTCGACCCATTCAGCATCGCGGTCAACGATTCCGGCCTTCTCGACCTTATCCTTTACGGTTTCGAAAATCTCCTGTATGGCATCCTTACCGAGAGCGCGTTCGCGAAACACGTATTCATTCCCGGGAACAGAGTGCATTTTCACGACTCCGATTCCCGCACCTTCCTGCCCGCGGTTGTGTTGCTTCTCCATGAGAAGATAAAGCTTGCTTATACCGTAGGCGTAAGATCCGTATTTCTTTTTATAGTATTCAAGAGGCTTGAGCAGACGCACCATCGCCACTCCGCACTCGTGTTTAAGTATCTCCATATTCCGGATATAGATAGAAGATTAAATTAATAAATGCAAATATAGAAAATTTTTTCCTGAAACTCTTTATTCAGCTTAGCCAAAACAGCCGCTCTCCGGCCATCGTCGCCACATCGGAGACATCCGGACAGAGAGCGGATAGTGTGCTGCAGTTGCTGTTACTTGTATAAAAATCAATGTGTGGCGCAATTTCACTTGCACCACACATTCTATGATTTAGCGGATGAAAAGCAGTTCGCGATACTTGGGCAGAGGCCACATTTCGTTATCGACAAGAAGCTCAAGCTTATCGATATGATAGCGGATAACTTCCAGACAAGGGGCTACATCGTGAGAATAAGCAAGCGCCTTTTCTCTCTCGGTCTCAATCTGGTTCGCTTCCTTTCGGGCGTTGACCATCTTGGCGACCTCTTCCTTGATAACAGAGCAGTGACGCATGATCTTCTCTACCGTAACCGCATCCTGCGAAGAAAGCTCCTCACCCTTGTTGCCGGGGAACAGAGTGCGAATCTTCACCATATTGTCAAGAAGGATAGACAGATAGCGGGTGGCTACGGGGATAATGTGATTTATGGCAAGATCACCGAGCACACGGGCTTCAATCTGAATCTTTTTGGTATACATCTCCCATTTAACCTCGTTGCGGGCTTCGAGTTCCACATGGTTCATGACACCTGTCTTACGGAACATCTCAACCGACGACGGACGCAGGTAGGCATCGAAAATAAGTGCGGGATTAGTCTCGCAGTCAAGACCTCGGCGGGCAGCCTCTTCCTTCCACTCATCCGAATAACCGTTGCCGTCGAAATGGATCGGTTCTGAATAGAGAAGCAAAGCCTTGATTTCGGCAAGGAGCGCATGCTGGAGTTCTTCGCCTGCGTCAAGACGTGAATCAACCTTCTGTTTGAAATCGGCCAGCTGCTCAGCCATAGCCGCATTCAGGGCAATCATTGCCGAAGCACAGTTAGCGCTCGAACCGACAGCACGGAACTCAAAACGGTTTCCTGTAAAGGCGAATGGCGAGGTACGGTTACGGTCAGTGTTGTCAATCATAATTTCGGGAATCTGAGCCACTCCGAGGTTGAGCTCTTCTTTTCCTGCGAGAGCAATCAGATCATCCTTATCCGAATTCTTGATTTTGTTTATGATTTCCGAAAGCTGGCTTCCGGCGAAAATCGAGATGATTGCAGGGGGCGCTTCATTGGCACCGAGACGATGGCAGTTTGTAGCCGACATAATTGAAGCCTTAAGAAGTGCGTTGTGACGGTGCACGGCAGCCATGACATTGGCAACAAACGTGATGAACTGAAGGTTTTCCTTCGGGGTCTTGCCGGGTGCGAAAAGGAGCGTGCCGGTATCAGTGCCGAGACTCCAGTTATTGTGCTTTCCTGAACCGTTGATTCCGGCAAATGGCTTTTCGTGGAGAAGGACACGGAAATTATGACGACGCGCAACCTCGCTCATAAGCGACATGATGAGCATGTTGTGGTCATTGGCAAGGTTGGTTTCCTCAAAAATCGGAGCAAGCTCAAACTGGTTTGGAGCAACCTCGTTGTGGCGGGTCTTGGCCGGAATACCAAGTTTGTGAGCCTCGATCTCAAGATCGAGCATGAAAGCCTCGACACGCGAAGGAATAGCACCGAAATAGTGATCCTCAAGCTGCTGGTTCTTCGCCGACTCATGGCCCATGAGCGTACGGCCTGTCAACACGAGGTCTGGACGCGCTGCATAGAGAGCCTCGTCAACGAGGAAATATTCCTGCTCCCAGCCGAGATTCGAAATGACATGGTTTACTTTCGGGTCGAAATAGCGGGCAACGGCCGTACCGGCTTTGTCGACAGCGGAAAGCGCGCGCAGAAGCGGAGTCTTATAGTCGAGCGACTCTCCTGTATATGAAATGAAGATTGTCGGGATACAAAGTGTATTATCCATCAGGAAGGCAGGCGACGAAATATCCCATGCCGAATATCCGCGGGCCTCGAAAGTGTTACGGATACCGCCATTGGGGAAGCTTGACGCGTCCGGTTCCTGCTGGACAAGGAGTTTACCTGAAAATTCCTCCACCATGCCACCTTTGCCGTCATGCTCCACGAAGCCGTCATGTTTCTCGGCTGTGGTCTCGGTCAGAGGCTGAAACCAGTGGGTGTAGTGACGGGCACCATTGTCGATGGCCCAGCGTTTCATACCTTCGGCCACACTGTCGGCTACCTTGCGCGACAGCGGCTCTTTGTTGTCAATGGCGTTGATGAGGGCTTTATAGGTATCAATCGGAAGATACTCATACATCTTGGCACGGTTGAACACTTTGCTTGCATAGTACTCTTGCGGACGTGCTTTAGGAATATCAACAGGAACTGCTTTGCGGTTGGAAGCCTCTTCAACAACTTTGAACCTTAAACTTGACATAATGTGTTGGGATTAAGAAATTATGGTAACTTTTACTTATTTGCTTTATATATTCTTATGATTTTCCTGTGAGACGGTCGACACAACGGCGCGTATTTTCGTGGGTATTGAATGCCGTCAGACGGAAATAGCCTTCCCCCGAAGGTCCGAAACCGCTGCCGGGAGTGCCTACTATATGATAGCGTTCAAGCAGATGATCAAAAAATTCCCACGACGACATGCCGTCAGGAGTCTTTAGCCATACATAGGGGGAATTTACACCGCCAACGACCTCATAGCCGGCCTCTGCCAGTCCGACGCGAAGCATCCGGGCGTTTTCAAGATAATAATCAATACTTTCCTTAACCTGTCGCTGACCTTCTGGAGTGTAAAGCGCTTCAGCGCCACGCTGTGTGAGGTAACTCGCACCGTTGAATTTTGTTGTCTGCCGACGACGCCAGAGAACGTTGAGCGCAACTGACTGTCCTGATTCGTCCACACCCTTGAGCTCTTTCGGCACTACGGTGTAACCGAGACGGATGCCTGTGAATCCGGCTGTCTTTGAATAGCTGCGGAATTCTATGGCCACTTCCTTCGCTCCTTCGATTTCATAGATTGAATGGGGCACGTCGTCTTCACGGATATAAGCCTCATAGGCCGCATCAAACAGCAGCAACGCTCCGTGTTCACGGCAATAATCGACCCAGACCTTCAGCTGTGCACGTGTCAGGGTAGTTCCCGTGGGATTATTCGGATAACACAGATAGATGACATCAGGATTGTTCACCGGGAGAGCAGGGACAAATGAATTTTCAGCCGTGCAAGGGAGGTATTCAATCTTGCTCCAACGGCCGTCCTCTCCAAGCTCTCCTGCACGGCCACCCATTACATTGGTATCGACATAGACGGGATAGACAGGGTCGGTCACTGCGACACGGTTGGCAGTAGAAAGTATGTCTCCGATATTACCGGTATCACTCTTGGCACCGTCGCTTATAAAAATTTCATCTGTGCCGATGTCTATGCCGCGACTTCTATAGTCAAACTCGGCAATTTTCTCACTGAGAAAGCCATAACCCTGTTCAGGACCATAGCCATGAAAACTTTCACCTTTCGCCTCTTCATCGACAGCTGCGTGAAGAGCCTCTACGACGGCCGGACATAACGGACGGGTAACATCACCTATGCCCATTCTTATTATATCCGTACCCGGATTTGATTCGGTGTATACTTTTACACGCCGGGCCACCTCACTGAAAAGATATGAAGCCGGAAGCTTGGTGAAATTGTCATTAATCCTGAACATTACCTTATATTTTGAATTCTTATTTTTTGCTTTTTGATCAACAGATTTGAAATATCGCGGAAAAGCTGGACACCGGTATATGAAAATTCCAAATGCAAAGATACGCTTTATCGAAGACAAATCAATGTTGTCGGTAATAAATACCGTCAAACACCTCTGTCGCGCCCCCTGTCATCATGACATGACCGTCCTCTCCCCACTCTACCGCAAGGTCTCCGCCACGCAGATGTATGGTCACTTTTCGGTCGCAACGCCCTGTGAGGGCAGCAGCCACAGCCGATGCGCATGCGCCGGTTCCACAAGCGAGTGTCTCACCTGTACCACGCTCCCAGACCCTCATTCTGGCCTCGGAACGGGAAATCACTTCAAGAAACTCGATATTGGCACGATCAGGCCAGATAGCATGAGATTCAAGTTCCGGGCCCAAGACATCGAAATCCACATCTTCTATACGGTCCACGAATATGACACCGTGAGGATTACCCATTGAGACAGCCGTGACTTTGATTTCGCCTTGTGAAGTTTTAACAACTTCCTCAACCATTCGTCCGGATTCGGTGTGAACAGGTATCAGCTCCGGGCGAAATTCCGGCTCTCCCATGTCTACAGTCACACTTTCAACCTCTCCGTCACCGCTCATATTAAGCGACAAAACCTTGATACCCGACAGGGTTTCAAGGCTTATGCGTTTGCGGTCAGTGAGACCGTGGTCGTGGACATATCGGGCGATGCAACGGGAGGCGTTGCCACACATGCGAGCCTCCGATCCATCATTGTTAAACATTCTCATTTTGAAATCCGCGACTTCAGAAGGACATATCAGAACTATGCCGTCGCCTCCTACACCGAAATGGCGGTCGCTCATTTCGATGGCCAGCTCAGGCAGCCGGTCCGGAGTAGATTCCATACAATTTATATATATGTAATCATTGCCGATGCCGTGCATTTTGGTGAACCTAATCACCTCGGCGGCTTTTTTTGCAGATGAGGTCATAACTTTTAGATTTCTTTTTCATTATTTTTCAGAAACCGATGCAAAGTTAAGCATTTTGCTACAACAACAAGCCTTTTACTCTCATTTTTTTGTAAAAATATATCAATTTAAAGTATTTTAACACAAAACGTTAATTTTCACTACTACACTTTTATCCGCTTTAATCCTGACTTTTCATCATCCGAAGCCATTTGCGAAAGCCAAGCAGGGCGACAATGGTATAAATCCCATAAAGTATACAATAGAAATTTATACCTTTATAATAATATAGAGCGCAACACACAATGTCAACGACAAACCATGCCAGCCACTGCTCGACATATTTTCTTGCCAGCATCCACAGACCGACGATAGAGAGCGACGTGGTAAAAGCATCGGCCACAGGTACGGTCGAATCCGTAAATGTCACCAATATCCACCAGATAAACCACCACAATAACAGTGTGGCACAGACTGCGGCCACGCCTGTCAGCCATCCGATATGAGTTATCCTAAGTGACCCGTTCTTACTTTTTGATGAGCCGCGTGTCCATGACACAAAGCCATAGACTGCTATAAGAAGATAGTAGATATTTATTCCAAAATCTGCATACAGACCTTTGGAATAGTAGATCCACATCGAAATAGCCGGCATCACAACCGAGGCAATCCACACCTTGGCATCCGCATGGTATTCCCACCAAAGATACAGCAGCCCGATTGTAAAGCCCAAAATTTCAAGTACGAGATCAAATGTCATATAGCAAACAGTCTATTATTATCAGAAACGAAGAGTGGCGGTGGCCATTACATGGGTCGGCGCTTGAGCAGCATAGCCCGCATAGCGGTAAATCACCTTTTCACCATCGACAACCGTATATCCGGCACCGGCATAACCATTATTGAAATATTTCTTGTCAAAAAGATTATAGACAGAAAATCCTATGCGCATCTCCCTCACACCATGAAAATTCCTGAACGTGTAGCCAAGATGGAGATCCGACACGAAATAAGAATCGAGTTTCGCTTCCTCACTGCGAGCATTGTTCATGTATTGCTCTCCGACATAACGGCTCTGGAGAGAGGCATCAGCTCCGCGATAGTTGAAATTAAACGCATTATTAAAGATAATGTCGGGCGAAAAGGCTATTGGCGTGTCGCCGAGAGAGAACGAAATAGGATTTGTCCACTCATCCTCATAAATGTATTCCACAAAATTCTTTATGCGGTTGCGCGAAAGGGTGAGATTGCAAGTCCAGTCAAACCATACGCAAGGCTTGAAAGCTCCCTGTAGCTCCACTCCCGCCCGATATGAATCAGGAACGTTGACGCTGATCGGATTGCCTGTGTCGGAGAGTTCGCCTGTCGCCACAAGCTGGTCCTTATATAACATGTAATACAGGTTGATTCCTACAGAAAACAACTTGCGGTTAAAGGTATAGCCAAGCTCGAAATCGTTCATCCGCTCCGACTCGGGACGATGAACCGGATCGCCGTCGGTAAAGTTATCGCGCGTAGGTTCTTTCTGAGCGACAGCCCACGACGCAAACGCACGGTGACTGCCGGAAGTGAAGTTCACTCCGAGTTTCGGATTAAAGAAATCCCACCGACGGTTGACATCAAGCACTGCCGGAGCGGCGATGTTCCAGTCCCAGTTGTCAGATTCACCTTTTATAGTATAATGTATATGGCGATACTGCAAGTCGGCGTATGCCGAAAACCGGCTGTCGATCTCATAGTTTGCCCGAAGGAATAGATTGGAATCAAATTTACGGCCGCGATTGTCGTAATACTTCTGCAACGGATCAATCGGCCCGATGTAGTTACGCACCCATTTCACCTGCCCGAAATGATGTCCGTCAAAATCAGTGACAGCACCGCCAAGCAAAAGATTCAAGCCGTCGCGGAGATAATTAAGGCTCAGCTGTCCTCCATAAAAATCATTCACATTGTTTTTCAGACGGATCAGGTCGGACTTGCTGACGGTGTTGCCTTCAGCATCGACAAAAGGCTTCAGCCCATACTCCTCAAGCGTGCGCCGGGTCTTGTACTGGTCGTAATACCCGTTGTCGGCAGTATAGTGAAGAGCCGCATTGAGATGAAGATAGCTTCCTAAACGCTGATGAAGCAACAGTTGGAAATGATGCTGGATATAATTGTCGTACTGGTCGGGATAGTAGGCCCGCTGACCGTTGTCATCGGTATATTCGCCACACGGATTGTAGCGTCGCCCGAACTCTTCCATCTGCTCCTTCGAGGCATAATCCCAAGCCATATAAGTCCTCTCCTTGCCACCGAACGCAAGCAGCCGGACAGTGGTATTATAGGAAGAATAGGCGGCCTGCCCAAAATAGCTCCACAGCTCCGAAGAAGCACGCTCGATATAGCCGTCAGATCCGAGATGACTGAGCCGCGCATCGAAGCTCCAGTGGTTTCCTACCAGACCCGACCCTACTCGAAAAGTCTCACGGTTGGTATTGTATGCGCCGTATGCGCCTGACAGTTCCGCATAAGCATCCTCCGATGGAGCATCTGTAACCATATTGACACTCGCGCCGAACGCACCAGCACCGTTTGTCGATGTTCCAGCTCCGCGCTGAATCTGGACATCCCGTAACGACGAAGCAAGGTCTGGCATATTGACCCAATAGACATTGTGGCTTTCAGGATTGTTGATAGGAATACCATTGGCTGTCACATTTATTCGCGAACCATCCGTTCCACGGATACGCATTGACGTGTAGCCGACACCTCCGCCCGCATCGGAAGTGGTAGTGACCGAAGGGGTCATCTGTAGAAGGTAAGTCATGTCGCGACCGTCATTGTTGCGCATCAGCTCACGTTTGCCGACATTCGTAAACGCTACAGGCGTTTTGGCTGTAGCGCGGTTGGCCACAACTTCAACATGGTCAAGCACAAGACTCAAAGAATCATCCTCCACGCCGGCTTCCTGAGCGGCCGCGGAGGAATGGAGGCTGATAGTCCCTGTAAGGACCATCGCCGGGAAAAGCAATTTTTTCATAATTTTTCTCTACGCCGGTATTACCCGGATCAGGTTCAAAGGGTATAATCTCAGACCTGTCTGCCTGATGCGGCAAAACGCATCCGGCCAAGACGGACACCCCTAAATCTATTAAAATAATCTATGTAATCGTACTCTTACGGATAGATGCGCCTCTCAAGGCTGAAACCGTGAGCAGAAACCGTCGCAACGGCCTCTTCCTGAATTTCACTGCAAAGGTAGTAATTTACGCCGTTATTCCACAATAAATTCACTCTGACAATCACATTTACCCGACATTTACAACGAGCCAAATCAAAATCAGGCTCTTTTATCGGCAATCAGTGTAAAAATCTCATTGTTTTTAACTAAATTTGCGACACATAAGTAACTTAACCATATTTATCCAATCAGCCATGACCGACGACGAAGCACTAAGCCAACTCTACTTCAAGGATACGGCTTTCGAGAATCTCATGCAGAAACGCATATTCAATGTCCTGCTCATAGCATCGGCCTACGATGCGTTCATGATGGAGGAAGACGGCCGTGTCGAGGAGCAGCTCTACTTCGAGTACACAGCCCTCAACCTCTCCTCCCCGCCACGAGTGACACGCGCGTTAAATTCGACCGAGGGAATCGAAATTATGAAAACAAAGAATTTCGATCTGGTCATCATGATGCCGGGCAATGACGTAAGCGAGACTTTTGCCGGAGCGCGACGCATACGCGAGCTCTATCCCGAAATGCCCATCATCGTGCTTACACCTTTCTCAAAAGAGGTTTCACGCAGACTTTCCAACGAAGACTTCACAGGAATCGACTATGTGTTCTCATGGCTCGGCAACGTGGATCTGCTGCTCGCCATAATCAAGCTGCTTGAGGACAAGATGAACGCCGACAATGACATAAACGGAGTCGGGGTGCAGATGATTCTGCTTGTCGAGGACTCGGTAAGATTCTATTCGTCGGTACTTCCGATTGTCTACAAATTCATACTAAAGCAATCGCGCGAATTCTCCACCGAGGCGCTTAACGAGCATGAACAGATGCTCCGTATGCGAGGCCGTCCAAAAGTGATGCTTGCCCGCGACTACGAGGAAGCTCTTGAGCTATATGACCGCTACAGCGACCATATATTAGGTGTGATCAGCGATGTCTCATTCATGCGCGAAGGCAAGAAAGACCCGAAAGCCGGTATCAGGCTTGCCCGCGAGCTACGCGAACGCGACCCCTATCTGCCACTGATCATCGAAAGCTCTGAAAACGAGAATGCACACGATGTCTCGGAGATTGGAGGAACATTCATTGATAAAAATTCAAAGAAATTCCCGGTAGACCTCGGAAAAGCAATCATCAACAATTTCGGGTTCGGCGATTTCGTCATCCGTAACCCCGAAAGCGGCGAAGAAATATTTCGGATAAAGTCGCTCAAAGACCTTCAGAAAAACATTTTCGACATCCCGGCCGAAGCGCTCTACTGGCATGCGTCGTTCAACGACATCTCCCGCTGGCTCTATTCACGCGCCATGTTTCCGATCGCCGAAGTCATAAAGCACCACCGCTTCCGCGACCTTAAAGACGCACCCCAAGTGCGCAAGCTGTTCTTCGACCTCATCGTGAAATACCGCAAGATGAAAAACCGTGGTGTGGTCGCTATTTTCCAGAAAGAACGTTTTGACCGTTACTCAAACTTCGCACGCATCGGACAAGGCTCGCTCGGAGGCAAAGGCCGCGGTCTGGCATTCATCGACTCCATAATCAAGAAAAATCCTGTCTGCGACAACTTCGACGGCATTTCCATAACAATTCCGCGCACAGTGGTGCTCTGTACCGATATCTTCGACGAGTTCATGGAGAGCAACAAGCTCTATCCCATCGCACTGAGCGATGCTCCCGACGAAGAAATCCTCGACCATTTCCTCAAAGGCAAACTGCCACGGAGGATCAAGGACGATCTGCTTGCTCTCTTCGAAGTTGTCGACACACCGATAGCCGTCAGAAGCTCAAGCCTTCTTGAAGATTCCCACTATCAGCCATTTGCCGGAATCTATTCGACATATATGGTGCCCAAGGTAAGCGACCCGGAAGAAATGCTGCGGATGGTCACAAGCGCCATCAAAGGTGTCTATGCCTCTGTGTTCTATTCCGACTCGAAGGCATATATGACCGCCACATCCAATGTCATCGACCAAGAAAAAATGGCCGTGATTCTGCAGGAAGTCGTCGGACGTGAAGTCGAAGGCTATTATTTCCCCTCATTCTCTGGCGTAGGGCGTTCGCTCAACTACTACCCTCTCAACGATGAAAAGCCTGAGGACGGAGTGGCCGAGGTTGCAGTCGGTCTTGGAAAATATATAGTCGACGGCGGTCTTGCGCTCCGTTTTTCTCCACGCCACCCTGAAAACGTATTGCAGACATCGGAACTGTCGCTCGCCCTGCGCGACACACAGACACGCATGTATGCGCTCGACATGAAAGGCGATGCCAGAGAGACAAGCATTTCAGGTCAGAAAATCGACAAACCGGCATCAGCGCCCTCGCTCAGTGTCGATGACGGTTACAATGTGACAAAACTCAGGGTGCAGGATGTTGCGGAAAAAGGCGCGCTCAAATACATGGTGTCGACATTCGATTTCCGCGACAACGTTATCCGCGACAGTGATTTCGGCGAAGGCCGACGAGTCGTCACATTCAACAACGTTCTGAAGCACAAAGCTTATCCACTTGCCGAATCTGTAGATTTCATGCTGACGACCGGGCAGGAAGCAATGCAACGCCCTGTCGAAATCGAATTTGCAGGCATGATAGGTCCAGACCCAAAGATGATCGGCCCGGGCGAAAAGCACAAAGGTCGTCTGTATTGGCTGCAGATCAGACCTATAGTCGACCGTAAGGAAACCGTCGACGAGGCTCTCATGGCTACACCCGACGAGAAGTTGCTGCTGAAATCAGGCACGGCGCTCGGACACGGCAACATCGAAGGGGTTAACACAGTGGTCTATGTACGGCCGGAAAAATTCTCATCGTCAAACAATTCTCTCATCGCACGCGAAATCGAGAAAATCAACCGTGGATTTCTCGACCGCGAAGAGCGCTACATTCTAATCGGACCCGGCAGATGGGGTTCGTCGGACACATCGCTCGGCATCCCGGTGAAATGGCCCGCAATATCGGCCGCACGACTGATTGTCGAGTCTTCTCTGCCAAACTACCGCATCGAACCAAGCCAAGGCACTCATTTCTTCCAGAATCTCACATCGTTCGGAGTGGCATATTTCACCATCGACACCAACGCACGCAAAAAAGAGGGTGACCCCGTCACCGATCTCTACGATGTGGAATTCCTGAACTCCCAGCCGGCAGTCTACGAAAGTGATTTTGTCAGAATAGTCACATTCCAGACACCGCTTGCCATAGGTGTCAACGGACTGAAAGGCACAGGAGTGGTAGTGAAACCGGAAGTCTGAACCTATCATTCCGAAATCAATTAAAATAGACATGGGTATGTGTCGCAAAGCAAGCGGGCACGTACCCATGTCTATTTATATATAATGTGTTTATTTCTGTTGGAAAGGCATCAGAAAATATACCCGAACCCTACGTTAAGGTAGATTGGATACATATTGAATGAAACCGTCTTGAACGAGCGCACGAAAATATCATTCAGTCCCCATGTGAGATTGGCGTTTACCGACAGCCGCTTCAACACATGCCATGAGCCTCCAAGCTGTAGCCCCCACTGGAACTTGCGCAATTCACTGCCAAAATCATAAGTGGCCTTGGCATCGTCTTCAAACGAAACCTTGTTTCCCGTCGGATCACCCTCACGGAGATAGCCGTCATGGACATATCCGTCGAATTCGTTACTGAAAGCATAGGCAAGATACGGGCCGAAATTCAATTTCCATCGGTCATTTATCCTATAGACAGCAGTAATCGGTATAGTCAGCTGCTGGGTATGATATTTTGTCTGTACCTTGCCTGTCCACTTTCCGCTTAGCTTTTTTCCGTCCTGAATAATCTCCATGCCATAGTTTTTCACGTTGGCATTCGTCTCCATGCCTTTTGTCTCAAAGCGGAATCCGCTGGCCACGCCCCATTTTTTGTCCTGTCCGAACCATTTTGTGACAGTTGTACCAATCTGCAGATTCAGATGCGGGCTATAGGAGTTTATCTGACGGATTTCAGCCGGAAGTGGCATGGGCGATGCACCACCGATATTCACACCGGCATTAACCTCATATTCAAGTCCGAGAATCACCGACTTGTAGATGTCGCCCGGACGGTCGGATTGAGTGAAATCCTCCTTGTTTACATCTGACCGGGCAAAGCCGTGGAGCGAAGCGCAAACCGTTACAGCAAAGCAAATATATTTCCTGATATTCATAATTATATACATTTTTAAGCATCGGGAGCAGTCTTCCCGTCAATCACATTTGAGTTCAAGTTCGTCCACACAGAGTGTGCTGCCTACAGCTCCCGAGAAATAGTCTCCGTCAATACTTGATGTCATGACTATTGTTATGCTGTAGATACCGTTTTCAAGCTTGTCGGGGTCGATAGTCTTACCGTCACGGAACACGAATGGAAGATGGAAGTAAGTCCATTCCTCTGTTGCCTGACGCTGTTCGTCCGACAGGCGGGCCACTGCAATAATATTGGGATTGTCATCGGAAAGCACATTAGAACCGTCGAGCCACTCCATTTCAGGAGTCGATTCGTAGAACACGGCATAAATGTTACACTCATCCACCTTACCCTCAACAGGCTCAAGCTTGTTTGACTCGTTCAACCGCTGGTAGACCTCTCCGGGCTTATATTTATAATAACCGCTGAAGTAGCGCGGTACGCTTGAAAACGGTGTTCCGAACTGAGTAGCCTTCAATGGGGTGGCAACCGCTATCGTCACGTTGAACTTGCCTATGAACAGGTTGCCGGCGGCAATAGGCTTGTTGACCATCGCCCCCCAAGCACCGGTCGAACGTGTGACCATTTCCACACATTTTCCAACATAGCCATCATTAGCCTGAAATGTCGGATAGGTTTCAGGAGGCTTCGTTCCGTTGGTCATGGCAAACCCGGCATTGCCGCTCGCCCATATCATGGTGTCGCGCTGATGGGTTGATTCATTGATGCTGACATCAAGGAACTCATCATACTTTCCACCCTGCATCGAATTGACGATTCTCACATCCTCAAATCCATATTTCAGGTTTATAGCATTGTTGCGCTGCACGGTGACTGTGTAAGCCTTGCTCCATTCACCGTCCTCCGAAGTCACGACGTAGGTCTGCGGCTCGGTGAAATCACGCTCTGTACCGCTCGCGGGCTGAATGGTAGCTCCCGGCGTAAGCTCGAACTCAGGTGCAAGCTCTGTTATGTTGACATAATTTTTCACAATAAGTGTGACACGGTCATTCTCGATGATAGGCGTACGGTTAAGCGCATCATCGGGCAACACGACACCGACGATATCACACTCAGCATTGAGGGGCTCTTTTTTTATGCACGATGCCATAGCCAACATCATGCCAAGCACTAAAAGCCAGTTGATTAATTTCATATTCTGATTGGATTTTATTCGAGCCGGACACCGCAAAACCGACACGACCCGCATTCCAGACACCGGCAGGGCCGCAATAAACACAAAAGATGGTCGACGATTTCCGATAGTTCGGCAATATCGTTACAAAATTACGAAAAAACACATATAGATCTGCAATTTGTGCCATTTTTTCATCATAAATTGGGCATTTCCGCCAAAAAATTATCAAAAAATATCTAATTTTAGGGAGAATTGTAAATAATCATTAACTTTGCAGCGGAAATTTATTAAATCTGATTCATTTCCATATAGTACACATTTCTTGAATGTCTGATTTTTACGCAATACATTTCTCCCACAGTGTCCGTAAAATCTCTCTTGTTTCCAACTCTTAATAGACAAATCAATTATAATCACTGATTTTATGAAATTACTTTACAAAACCTTGCTCAGCACCATGCTGGTAAGCCCTCTGTGTGTCAATATATACGCACAGCAGCAAATTCCAAACTCAGACTTCGAAGGCGGATGGACAGATTGTGTTCCTTGGACATTCTATGTCAGCCAAGGCGAAGAAGGCAGATACGGAGAGATAAGCGAAGTTGTAGCGGGCAAGAACCCGAACGGATGGGTCATCTCCAATGTCGCCGGTATGGCTTCTTATTACGACGGCTTGGCAAGCGGACTCGGTGCTACCGTGGTTGGTGATTCTGTAGAAGGCTTCAATTCAAACAGCGCTGTTAAACTGACCAATACCCCCAACCCCTTCATGGATGCCCAGATTGTTCCCGGCTACGTGACACTCGGAACAACATGGTCCACAGCATATCCCGGGTTCGACGTCTCAGCCGGTGGAATGGTAATCAACAACAGTGACGGTGGCTCTTTCGGCGGCATCGAATTCAACGGACGCCCCACAGGCATCGAATTCATGTACAAACGCAGCCGCGGAGAAGACAAACCAGCTGAAAAATCTACAGTCGTAGCATATCTATGGAAGGGTCACTGGACTCAGAAAGATGTACCGGCCGTGGTTTATATGGCAGGAGAGCCTGTATGCGCTGATATGACAGACCGCGACCGCTGCATTCTTGGAATGGATATGACCGGCTGTCAGGGCGGCGAAGTCAGCAAGAGCGACGATGCCGAACTTATCGCCGTGATTAATGCTGAAATCACCGAAGATGCTTCTGAATGGACTAAATTCTCTGCCACATTTGACTACAAGTCAGATGCGACCCCTGAAATGATTAACATCATCATCGCTGCCGGCGACTACTTCGGAGGAGCATCCGTAGTCGGCAAAGACAACTCAATCACCGTTGACGATGTAAAACTCATCTATGCCGAAAATGACAAGAATGTCTACTCAGGCGTGCTGAATATCGACATGATGGGCAATGCTCTTGCCACCAATAAGCCTGCGACCATCGAAATCACACCTGCAGGAGAAGGCAAGTGCACATTCACACTCCCGAATTTCGTGCTTGAAATGCCCGGAGCAGAACCTATGGTTCTCGGCGATATCGTGGTTAACGATGTCACCACTTCAGAAGAAAACGGAACGACTGCCTACAATGGCGAGGTAAAAGGCTTGCAGCTTGCCGGTGGCTCAATTGTCGCCGATGTGACACTCAACGGTACTATCTCAGGCAACAACGTAGTGATGAATATTGATGTAATGTGGTCTGGAATTCCTATCAAGGTAACCTTCACTTCCACAACTTCAGGCATCAACGACATCAACGCCGATCTCAACGCACCCGTTGAATATTTCAACATTCAGGGTATGTGCGTCGACGCCGACAACATGACCCCCGGCATCTACGTAAAGCGTCAGGGCAACAAAGTCAGCAAGATTCTTGTGAAATAAATAATCACACACATAATCTTCAAATAAAAAATGCTGCGACATCACGAATGGATGTCGCAGCATTTTTTATTGCACATGCAGGAGACCCCTACGAAAAATAAAACTCCGTCTGCTTCTCACGAGGCCGACAGAGTAATTCTGTTTAAACACTTAGCATAATTAACGAATAATCTTCACTTAAATACGTGATATTATCACAATCCAAAAACTGATTAAAATTTTACACATTGCAAAGTTAGCCCATTGTCAAGCACAAAGAATGCACTTTATCGTATCTTCTAAAATGAATCTCAAAATATTTTATAATATATCGCTGATTTAAAGCACATTTCAAATCATGTCTTTTCTTTTTTATATAAACTACAGTACAACTTCAAACTTAACAAACAACATATCTTATATAACATTTAATGCACCTGCCGGCATTTGCGCGAATAACCAAAACCCTCAACCCGACCCGTAGGCCAAGTCTGCAACCGCCATGACAGATTGGAGTCCGGCTCCGCGATGCTGTAAACACACATAAACAGGTCTGGTCGCATCTCAGCTTGACCCAAATAAAAAAGAGCGGCCTTCATCACGAGGACAGCTCTCAACAGAATCTAACGTAGTTTAAAATAGTTCTTCTAAATCTAACGAAAAACAAATCTTTAATACCTATTACATCTAAATCTTACCTATGTTTATTTTATAATCTCTTTGTGGAAAGTATCAATGGTGATTTTAATATTATAACGCAAAGATATAGGCTTTTTCATCCCGACGCAATAGCCCCACGGCCAAATATAACTCATAAAGCGACTTTTACAAATATTAAAGGCTATGAATCAATCAATTGACCCATAGCCTTACTTGCTTAAATATAAGTGGCATCAAAGGCGTTAAAAGCTCATGATACAATATTCTGACACATATAATAAATATTGAATCATACAATAATACCGATTTTCATGACATCGGCATCAAATGTATCGCGACGGATAGCCTTGTTCCGTAGCTTGTTTCGATAGGTATAGACCGTATTTAGAGTAACACCCAGAAAACGCGCAACCTGAGCAGTGTCGTCAACGCCAAGACGCGTAAAGGCAAGCACGCGGAGTTCGGTTGTAAGCACATTTTTCGCCGGTGTCACAACGCGCTTTTCCGGTGCGAGAAGAGCATTCACGTCATTGATAAACGTAGGATAGATTGCAAGAAAGGCATCATCGAAAATGTCGTCAAACTTCTTTCGCTGCTCATCAATCATCTTTCCGCTCTTGATGATATTGAGCAGATCGTCGACCTGACCGGCGGCAAGCTTGCGACGGGTGATGCGGTTAAACTCTTCAAGCCCCTCCATATAGCTTGATGAAAGGTTCATGAATTCTGAGATATAAGCCTCTTTCGACTGGTTGGCCTTTGCAAGCTGCTGTTTGATCCGTTCAAGTTCCCGGGTGCGCCGTCGCTTGCTGCGATAAAGATTCCAAAGCAGCAGAGCTACTCCACACAGACACACGATAAGCCCTACGAGCATTATGAATGTCGTACGCTCCTGCTCGCGCAACGCCTGCGACACAGGCATCAGAGCTGCCGAAATCATCATACTGTTTGTCTTGGCCCCTCCGGCCAACGCCTCTTCAAGCGCTACCGAAAGATAATTATGCGCTCTTGCAAGATCACCCGCATCATAAAGAGCCACGCCAAGACGGATGAGAGCTGTCCCATGCCTATCGCCCGCACGCACATCGCGCAAAGCGGCCTTGGCAAGGTTGGAAACAGCCTCGTCGGTTGCTCCAAGCACACATTGACGGCCTCCGAGTGCAGTCAGAACCATCGAATAATTCCCATAGCTTTCAGGGATTTCCTCTGAAAGATCCATGAGACAGGCAAGAAACATTGCATCATTGCCCTGTGCGAAATACATCATCGCAAGATTAAGCCTCGCATCATATGAATCCGTTGGAAGTGCGGACTGCAGCTCCTTGGCATATTTAAAACCCGGCTTTATATAATTGTCGCGCATTGCCGTCCCTTCAAACACCTCTGCCATTGTATAGTAGAGATTTCTGCCAACCTCATAAAATAAGGCTCTGTTTTCCGGATATACGCCTGATTGTGCCACATTAACTATATCATTCATCGCGTCGGGTGTCGAGCTGAGTTTACACAACTCAGTCGCGCGCTTGATGAGGAAACGCTGGGCCATGACGGAATCACCGACAGACATAGCAGCCTTAAAGCCTTGCGAAAACATGACTATTGCTGAATCGGCATTCAGGCCGCCTTGGAGATCGCCGAGTTCGAGATAACGGCTCACCGGCCCGAGCGAATCGGCGAGCAACAGGACTTTTACGGAATCAGCCTTATTCTGACGCTTTGATGTATAGTCATTACGACGCGTAAGTTCACTATCCAGCTGTTCAAGCAGTTCACTGCTATCAGACAGACGGGTCTCAGAAGCCGATATTGGAAAAACGGCTGACAAAATTACAATTATACCTATGACAAAGCCTTTCATTCGGAATGTAGAGATGTTACTATTAAACCAAGCCTAAAGATTATCCGGAGACAGACCATCCACGGATTTCAGGCCGGTGCGGTGTGAGGGTTACTGATTGTGATAAATGTAAAGAGAAGAATAAGAGGTTCGAGGCAAAATGTCTACAAATGTATCATTAAAAAACGTCCCTGCCAAACGGCAGAGACGTAAATTTTCGAATTGTAGCCCCATTGGGGACAGGGCGTTTTTTTAACGGAGGCGATTGTAGGAGTTTAACAGTTTGATATCACGTTTTATAGCCCCAAGGCCAAGAATTTCAAACGCCACGGCTATCGGCAATAGGATATCCCATACCGAGAAATCAGCGTCAAGCCCCTCAGATCCGGCTTGCTTGAAAAGGATGAAACACACAACCGCAATGCAACATAAAGTCAGCAGTAAAGAGATAGTAAGGACCTTCCGCTGAAGCGCGATATTACGATAAAGAAAAATGTCGACTATAAGCAGGATGATAGTAGCTGCGACCGGAATCAGAAGGCCATATTCATACATGGTGTAGAGTTTTTCCGACACAGCGGGCTGAGCGGTAAGATCATGGACTGCGCCGTAGGGGACTATTAGGAATATAGCCATGGCCACCATAGCGAGAAAGATGTAGACAGTCTGAATGCGTTGTATCTGCATAGCTTAATAGTTTTTAGAATTGATTTTGAAGTTACGGTGTCTCTGATAGTGACTTATTTTTGTCAAAAGTACTAAAAATTTAACAATCCGGCATACGATTAGTTGGCATTTTATCGTAATTTTGTCAAAAATATACACACGACAATCGAACGAATTATGGATAAACGCCCGCTCATACTTATTACTAACGATGACGGACTCGGAGCACGAGGACTCGAACATCTGGTCAGAATAGCCGTCAGGCTCGGAGATGTGGTCGTTGTAGCCCCCGACACGCCTCAGTCCGGGAAGTCATCGGCAATCACCGTAAACACTCCGCTCTATGTCAACGAGCATGCCCCGATTGACAGCGCAAAGGTATTCACTACAAGCGGAACCCCTGTCGACTGCGTCAAGCTCGCGATGTTCGCCGTACTCGACCGCAAACCCGATCTTCTGCTATCAGGCATAAATCATGGCTCAAACTCCGGTGTCAACAATATTTACTCAGGGACAATGGGCGCTACAATGGAAGGATGCACTCTCGGAATTCCGTCAATCGGTTATTCGCTCCTCAGCCACTCTCCTAACGCCGATTTCGATCCGACGACTCCTTTCATCGAGGAAATCACGCAGAAAGTCATCAATCATGGGCTTCCTGATGGAATCTGTCTCAATGTAAACTTTCCGGCTAAATGCACCCCGCTCGGCCTTAAGGTGGTCAGAGCCGCCAAAAGCCACTGGACCGAAGAATATGCCACCTATGCTACTCCACACGGCAAGACTTTCTACTGGCTAACCGGCAAACTATTCAACGAAGAGCCCGACAACCCCGAAACCGACGAATATTGGCTCGCACGTCAATATGGCACAGTCGTCCCCATCCGACCCGCCCAATCAGCCACTGACCAGATTCCAACGATAAGCCGGATCTTAGGGCTGTAGACAACACATATTTTATTAATGTATATACAAAAAGCCACGCATGCCATCTCAATGATGTGAATGCGCGGCTTTTGTTTATTTCTGCAAATCTGAAAAACGCTTGTGGCCTTTCATGAAATATTCGGTCAGGATATTCACTTCTCCGTCAAGAAGATCGACCTTAGCGTCACACCTGTCATAAAGCCGGCACATCCTTCTGTAGTCACGATGTGCCTTTAAAACAGCCGACGCATTTTTCAGATCGAATCCCGCAATAAATTTGCACCAAGCCATCGCATCGAGAATCCGTCGCCACAGCAGACGCTTCGTTCTGACACAGGCAGGAAGATTCTTGTGGAGCATCAGCAAATTGTTGCGGAAATTCAGATATGTCTTTTTAGGGTTCGATGCCGGAAGGCTTCCACCGCCGAGATGATAGACATGCGATTCAGGAATTGCCCACACCTGCCGCCCGGCAAGCCGGATGCGCCAGCACAGGTCAATCTCCTCCATGTGGGCGAAAAACTCACGGTCAAGCCCTCCAAGACGCAGATACAGCTCATTGTCAACCATCAATGCTGCCCCCGAGGCCCACATCACCTCCATCGGAGTGTCATATTGCCCCTTGTCAGTCTCTACTGTATCAAAAATACGTCCACGGCAATACGGATAACCGTTACGGTCGAGGAAACCGCCCATCGCACCGGCATATTCAAATTCAGTCGGAGTTATGAGCGACAGCAATTTCGGCTGAAGCGCACCCGCCTCCGGATGCGACTCCATGAACCGCCACATAGGTGTCAGCCAGTCATCATCGACCTTCACATCCGAATTCAGAAGCACTGTGTATTTATAATCAGCTCTCACACGGCCGACTGCAAGATTATATCCCTCTGCGAAACCGTGGTTCTCGCTGAATTCAATACGCTTAACCTGCGGAAATTCATCGCGAAGCACCTCAAGTGATCCATCGGTCGATCCGTTGTCAGCCACAATGACATCTGCTATATCAGACGGTGTGTGCCTTACGACCGACGGGAGATATTCTCGCAGAAACCGGGCGCCATTCCAGTTGAGTATTATGACCGCGACACGATTTTCTTCAGCCACCAATCCGCTCATAAACACACTTCTCCTTCCGACTCCTCTCCTTCGGGATGCATCGAGACTATGCGCACGTCGCAGATGGTGTTCGACAATTCCGGTTGAGGCTTAATGTTCACACGCAGATAATTATCCGTAAACCCGGCCATTGAGCCGTCGAGACGGGGATGCTCGGCAAGCATCGGCCTGACAGTCCCTACAAAACGCTCAGTGAATTCTTTCAGCTTCCGTTCGGAGATGGCAAGCATGATGCGTGTGCGGCGGTGCTTCTCCTCCTGACTGACCTCATGGTCAATGTCGAGCGCCCGTGTGCCGGGACGTTCACTATAGGTAAACACATGCAGGCGCGAGATAGGCAGCGAGTCGACAAACGCTCTTGACTCTTCAAACCGTTCAAGCGTCTCCCCTCTCGCACCCACTATAAGGTCCACACCGATAAAGGCATCAGGCATCACCCGCCTGATGTGTTCGATTTTGCTTCGGAACAATGCCGTGTCATAACGCCGGCGCATTAACCGCAACACCTCGTCACTGCCACACTGGAGCGGGATATGGAAATGAGGCATGAACCGACGCGACTGCGCTACGAAATCAATAAGCTCATCGGTCAGCAGATTCGGCTCGATTGACGAAATACGGTAACGCTCTATGCCTTCGACCTCATCGAGACGCCGGCAAAGCTCAATGAAAGTCTCGTCAGTTCCTTTGCCGAAATCACCGATATTCACACCTGTGATGACTATTTCCTTGCCACCCTCGGCTGCGACCTCGCGTGCCTGCGCGACAATCTCGTCGATCGAACCGGAACGGCTGCGACCACGGGCCATAGGAATAGTGCAATAGGAGCAGTAGTAGTCACATCCGTCCTGCACCTTGAGGAAATAGCGTGTACGGTCTCCGCGAGAGCACGAAGGACTGAAACGCCTGATTTCCTTGGTGGGGGTTATGAACGTCGCCCCCTCTGGCTCGTCAGCCGCACCTTCGGCAAGCACCTTGTCGAGATAGTCGGCGAGTTCAAGTTTTCGGTCCGTGCCGGCTACAACAGCGACACCGGGCAATGCCTTGACTTCATCAGGTTTAAGCTGTGCATAACAGCCTGTGACGACAATTCGCGCATCAGGATAGCGACGCGCGAATGAACGGATTGCCTGACGGCATTTTTTATCGGCTATATCAGTGACACTACAGCTGTTGATGACCACATAGTCGGGCACATCGCCTTCGTGTACACGCTGTATGCCTTTCGATGCAAAAATGCGGGCGACAGTTGATGTCTCGGCAAAATTCAGCTTGCACCCGAATGTGTGGAACAACGCCGTCTTACTGCCGAATGTATTCTTGTCTATCAAATCTGTAACGTTTTTTTATTCCATGTTTTCATGCAGAATCGGAATCGGGCGTTTAAACACCTCTTTAAAAGAGATTAGTGTTTCCGTACGTCCGATACCTAGACGCAGTTTTTTGTGGATCACTTCAAGAAGATGCGCGTTATTATGGGCGAATATCTTGGCAAACACATCATAGCTGCCGGTGGTGAAATGGCAGTCGACAACTTCGGGAATCGCCTTCAGGCGCTCAACGACTTCATCGAACTTTGTCGGGTCATTGAGGATAAAACCTATGTAGGCGCATGTCTCATAGCCGACCGAAGGCGGATCGATGATGGTCTCAAACCCACGTATAATGCCAGAGGATGTTAGTTTTTGTATGCGCTGGTGTATGGCCGCTCCCGAAACATTGGTTTCCCGCGCAATTTCGAGAAATGGCTTGCGCGCATTATTGGAGAGCATCTCAAGAATCTTGAAATCAAGAGTATCGAAGTGTTGTCGTGACATCTAATAAAAAAAATTGGTAATCGCTATCGAAAGCGAATGTTACTTATGCGGTGCAAAATTACACAAAAAATTACAATCAGTAATCAGCACGGCCATATAAATTATAATTTTCAAGTCCACTTTATTTTCCGCTATAAGCGGTCTATGGTCCGGAATCCAATGATTTCACATTAATTAAATGTCACAAAGCCTGCGCGCAAGTTGCCTATATTGGGATTATATTATATCTTTGCACCGATTTTCCACAAGTTAACGGTAAAATCATTGCCGTTGTCACATTGACTGACGGCAATATGAATCGAACATTATATCTAAGGTGCGAATTTGAGATCTTCTCACATCTACATAGTTGCTTTAGTGCTACTATGCGCCCTCTCGATGGGCGCATTCCCACGTCAGGTCGACCCTGATTCTGTCGCAGTCCTTTCCGGACCGCTTCCCGCTGTGACTGATTCGGCGGAAAGCATGTCCGCGCGTCCGCATTCCGACTCTCTGTCACGCCTTCTGCAGCGTCGCATGACAGCCAGTCCCGACACAGAACTGCAGTCCTCATCACGGTCTGCCGTTATGGACCGCACTCTGCTGCCGGCCGACTCCGCACAATATCCCGACTCGGTCTCTGCGATCGCCGGCGATTCACTCGGCTACGCCGCTGATTCGGCTACATCCGTGATAAACCGACACACATATGTGGCCGACACCACGCGCCGCCGACGTCTGAGTCGCACGCGAATAGCACCGCCGGAAAAAGGCTCGCGGATTGTCCGATCGAAAGTCGACCTTGACAACGCCGTCGACTTTTCAGCCAAAGACTCCCTCGTGCTCTACGGACGCAACAACGCATATATGTATGGCAGCTCCAAAGTGGAATACGGCACTCTGAAGCTTGACGCGCAGGAAATCCAGATGAATCTTGACAACTCTACGGTCTACGCCATCGGAGGCATAGACTCTATCGGCGACGCATTCGGGACACCGGTCTTCGAAGACAACGGCACAAGCTATGAGTCGGAGACAATGCGCTACAATTTCAAGACCGAACAAGGATTCATCACCAATGTCAAGACTCAGCAGGGCGAAGGATATGTGGTGGGCGGCCAGACCAAAAAGGTCGGCGAAGACACATATTATACGCAAAATGCCAAATACACCACATGCGACGACCATGACCATCCTCACTTCTATCTCCAGATGACGAAGGCTAAGATGCGTCCGGGCAAAGATGTGGTAAGCGGCCCTGCCTACATGGTGCTCGCCGGACTCCCACTCCCTCTCGCAGTGCCGTTCGGCTACTTCCCATTCTCCGAAAAATATTCGTCGGGCATCATCTTTCCATCGTTCGGCGACGACTACAACCGTGGCTATTATCTGAGCAACGGAGGATATTACTTTGCCATCAGCGACAACATGGACCTTGCGCTAACAGGCGAAATCTACACCCTTGGCTCATGGGGTCTGCGTGCAAACTCCGCCTACGTGAAACGCTACAAGTATTCGGGAAATTTCAACATATCCTATCTTCAGACCGTCACCGGCGACAAGGGAATGCCCGACTATTCCAAATCGACCAACTTTCAGGTCCTCTGGAGCCACAGTCAGGATTCCAAGGCCAATCCCAACATGAGCCTCTCGGCGAGTGTCAACTTCACTACAAGCGGATATACACGCAACGACCTGAATTCATACTATTCCAACGACTTCACCCAGAACACAAAGAGCAGCACTGTCAACATGACCTACCGTTTCCCCAACTCGAAATGGTCACTGTCGACCACCGCCAATGTCTCGCAGCGTTCACAAGACTCCACTCTTGCGGTCTCGTTCCCGAACTTCACACTTACAATGTCGCAGGTCTATCCTTTCAAACGCAAACGCGCGGTCGGCGAAGAAAAATGGTATGAGAAAATCAAGCTCTCTTATTCGGGACAATTCAACAATTCACTGACAGCGAAACAAGACGAGTTCTTCAAGAAGAGCCTCGTGAAAGACTGGCGCAACGGCATGCGCCACAGCATCCCGGTAAGCGCTACGTTCAACCTCTTCAAATATCTCAATCTCACGCCATCCATCAATCTCACCGACCGCATGTATACTACAAAGGTGCGTCGCCAGTGGGATCCTAACGCATCGGCCGAAGTGCTCGACACCACATACAGTTTCTATAATGTATGGGACTTCAACGCCGCAGTGGCCCTTGATACAAAAATCTACGGCTTCTTCCAGCCGCTGCCGTTTCTCGGCGACAAGGTGAAAATGATACGCCACGTCCTGACACCGACCATATCCTTCTCAGGCGCTCCCGATTTCGCGTCACCGTTCTTCGGCTACTACGGCAACTATCAGTATCCCGACGCTCAGGGCAACATGCAGACACGCACCTATTCCTACTTCCCGAATTCACTGTTCGGCGTACCGGGTCAGGGCAAAACCGGAGCGCTCAGCATATCGCTCGCCAATAACCTTGAAATGAAGGTCAAGTCTGACAACGACTCCATCGGGGAGAAAAAAGTCTCGCTGATAGAAAACCTGACGCTCTCACAAAGCTACAACTTTGCCGCCGACTCGATGCGATGGTCAAACCTCAACACATCCATCATGCTCAGACTCGTCAAGAATTTCAATCTTAACCTGTCGGCGACATGGGATGTCTACACCTACGCGCTCAATGCCGCAGGAAATCCTGTCAGGGTCAACAAGCTCCGTATTTCCGAAGGCAAAGGCTGGGGCAAGCTTTCAAGTACCGGCACTTCGTTCAGCTACACATTCAACAACGACACCTTCAAAAAACTCTTTGGCAGAGACAAGGACAAAGATAAGAACAACGACAAGAACAACGACAAGAACAACTCCATGGACCAGAATTTTGCCGAAGATACGTCAGACTATCAGGGTAGCGACAAACGCAAAAGCAAAAAAAGTTCAAATATGGAGTTTGACGACGACGGTTATATGAAATGGTCTGTCCCGTGGAATCTGACGTTCAACTACTCGGTCAACTACGGCTACGGCGAGTTTGACTACGACAAGCTTGAATACAAAGGCAAGATAACCCAGAACCTCTCGTTCTCAGGCAACATCCGCCCTACTGCCAACTGGAATTTCGGATTCTCCGCGAGCTATAACTTCGACACAAAAAAACTTGCCTACATGAACTGTAATATATCCCGCGACATGCACTGCTTCACCATGCGGGCAAGCTTCGTCCCTGTAGGTCCGTACAAGAGCTACAATTTCCATATTTCGGTCAAATCATCACTTCTCGCCGATCTCAAATACGATAAACGGTCATCATACTCAAATGGCGTCAGCTGGTATTAAACAAAATTCATACTTCAATTGTTAATTAATGTGACGGAAAGCAAATGCTGCCGTCACATTAATTTTTTGCTCCACTGCCACCTCCTCCTCAACCACCTGACACGTTTATCATCAACTATTATTACTTACATTTAACAACAACAGTAATGAAAAAAATTCTTCTTATCATGTGTGCCGTCATCGGGATGGCCATTAGTGCACATGCTCAAAGAGCACAGCTTCAAATCGGTTATGGCGGCTACACACAGATGGATGCGACCGACATGCACGACGGTGGTACAATCAACAACGCATGGGGCGCTCTTACAGCCGGTGTCAACTTCAAGGTTGCTCCAAGCTTCTATCTCGGAGCGAGCTACACATTCTCAAGCGCAAGCTACAAACATGAGGACGATGCCAACGCCTACTACCATGTAATCATGCTCAACGGCCGTTATGACTATTACCGCAACAGCATTGTCAAGCTCTATGCCCATCTGGGAGTCGGTGTCGACATCACTCACATCACCGTCGACGACTGGTCAGAGAACAAGGCTTACTTCGCATTTCAAGCCTCTCCCTTAGGAGCGGAGGTTGGTCTCAGCCGAGTGACAAGCTTCTTCGGCGAACTCGGCTTCGGCGCACAGGGCCTTCTCCAAGTCGGTTTCCGTTTCAATCTTTAAAAAGCCTGACCGATAAACATATCAAGATCCAATGAGCGACA
>ERZ778513.391-NODE-391-length-37365-cov-8.706727_pt1 | contig 37365 bp, 36 predicted proteins | sample MGYA00510345_ERZ778513 | MGnify/ENA primary metagenome ERZ778513 (study PRJEB29527, sample SAMN07138966) | mouse gut metagenome | material: feces | host: mouse | place: China:Nanjing | collected 2016-01-25 ... | reverse complement strand
AAGTGTGTTCATTATCTTTCTTATTTTTGTTGGCGTCCGCTTCCTCAATCTCCACCTTTTTCTTTTCTGATTCTTCCGCCGCCTTCTTGCTTCCTTTTGGTTTGTTTAATCCCAATTCTCGTTTCAGTCCCTTTACAGACTGGGCACAGGTATTAAAGTTGCTTACAAGAGAATTAATTAACTCTAAGTCTTCTTGACTTGTTAGATCAATCCCACCATTCCAAAGCTTATCCCAAAGTGCCTTGGCATCAGAAGCAGACATTAAAGCTGCATTCAGTCCTACTGCACCCATCTTTAGGATTGTCAGTGCCTTAATCACTTTTTTTGCAGTCTGGGAGAAATCATTGATTTTATCAACAGCACGCATTACTAATCCACCACCTGGGCAGATCATTCCTGCGATTCCTGACAGTGCACCATAATAATCTCCTCTTAACAAGGAAATTCCTGCGTTAATTGCTCCACACACAATGTTGCAGCCTGGAATGAGTCCAATCAAATCAATACCAGTCTGCACAACGTCCATAATAGTATCCATAAAGCTTTTCTGGCTCTCTGATACCACTTCATAATCACTGGAACGCTTTAATCCCAATGCCCAGAAATCTGGTCCTTGGAATACTACTGTTTCTCCTGAAAATCGTACAGAGGACTTTTGTGTCTGTAAAATGCAGGACTCTAAGCCAATAATCATTACTTGGTGTTCATCAATCTTCTCGAATTTCACTACTGGTTCTGGTGGTGCCTCTTGGTCTCCTCCTGGTGACAGCATAGAACCGATTGTTGATACAATCTGAAATGGAGAGGTAATCTCACCCACAAATCCTTCCCACATATGGGAGGCTAGATTTTTGGTTAAGTCCCATCCTGCATTATAGGAAGTGTTTCCCCCATCTGCCACATATTTTGCCGCCCCTGCTGACTGGTCTTTGTCAAACTGCTCCATCTTTGTCTTTCGTTCACTGTCAAACCACTCTGTTAAGTTCTCCTTTACGGTCTCTAAATCATTGGATTGAAGCAAAATATTGTTTTCTGCTCGTATGGTAATCTCTTTTGAAGATGCAATATCCACTCCATCTGTGTCAGAAAAGGTAATCTTTACCCGCTCTCCTCCTTCTCCGTCCATCTCTTTTCTGTTGGCTGTCATCTCAATTCCATCTGGTTTCTGGCGTATCATACAGTTGTTGGCTGTCAATACCTTCTCCTCTGGTTTCCCAAAATCTGGGCTGTCTGTATTGACATGACGACTTCCCATACATACCACTGCACCATCTGTCTCATAATAACAGTATACAGTATCTCCTATATCTGGCATACAATAAAAGTCATTGCTAAATACACTACAGTATGGTATCCAACGTACCCCGCCTGCAGTGCCATCGCTAAATGCTACCTGTACTTCTGTCCCTGCTACATCAAGAACAGTTCCACTCACTACACTGGATACAGACTGTTTGCCTCCTCCACCTGCACTCTTAGGATTTCCAGAGCCTAAACTTCCAGCAGTTGCTACCTTTCCTGTAGTGTTTGGTGATGGTGGATAAGCTCCGTCTTGATAGGCAGCCGTAACAGCATTGACTAGTAATCCTCCCTGTGCAGTGATTTCACTTTTTACAAGAATCTGTGGACTTACTCCTCCACTCACTGCATGACCAACACCCAATGTTAACAGCGCAGTCTGACAGCCTTGTTGTAGAAATTCATATGCAGATGCTCCTGGTGCTGTATTGTTCTTTGCACACCAAAAAGCATGAATATCTTTTGACAGAGTTGGCAGTTCGCCCATACTTAACGTTCCTTGAGAAAATGGCACTGTACCAATACTGATTCGTTTTCCTTTTGATTTGCTGTCCACAAACACTGTATAGCCAAACTGATTGGCAATCCTACGAACAAATGCCCAGTCAGTCTCTCCTTCTTGTGAGAGCATAATTGGAATTGCAATGTCCTTCTGTAAATCAATCGCATAGCCATAAGAACCAAGTACCCTGTCCACCACTTCCCTTAAATGTTTGGAAGGATTTTGAAAAGTACGATTTTCTGCCTTAATATCTGACTGATAGGAAAAACTCTTTGCAGTAATTCCAATCTCCATATATTGATTGAGACTGTACAAAGATAGTTCAGTACAGATACCAGCATAGATACAGCCTCCTTCTGGGGTGTACACTGTAATTGGTGAATCTGTATAACGCAGTACCTCTGTCTTAGTAAGCTGTTTTTTGGAGATTAACCGCAGGTTCATAATACTATGACTGTTTGCAACTTCTAAAATATGTAGTTCCTTAACTGCCACATAGGACAGTGGAAAATCAATTAGAATCCTATTTAATTCTAAATACTCTTGGTCTGACATAAAACGTCCTCCTTTCCTGTATCTGAAATTCAAGAACGCCGATGGCGTTCTTGCTGCGAAGCGCGCATCATGCGTAGCATGATAATATTCTTCTGCGCGCTTCTGTAATCCGCCAGAGGCATATCAGATGGTGGATTGACTCCCGCCACTGATACCAATAAGCAGCTTATATCCTATAATGGCGGGAGTCCTCCAGCATCTGATAGAATGGGAGCAAAGGATATCCCTGTCATCTGTCTGCGAATGATGCTTTCTGCCACTGGTAGAGATACAATGATCTTATATTCAAGAATCTCTGCCACACGGAAGATATGGCGGTTTTCTATTGATGCATTCCTGTCTAAAACCAACTTTTCAAGCATACCATTGGGATATTTCTTGCTCTCTGTACTCAGGCAGACAACAGGCTCTATATATGGCATCCAGTAAAGTGGTGCTGTATTATCCTCTAGGTCATTAGCAAACAGTTGTACCCCCTTAAACTCCATCTTAGGTTCATAAAGCACAAACACCCTTCTAAGTGCATCAGACACCATCAATGCAGGTTCATAGAGTATATCACAAATCTCTGTTTGTTCTGAATGATCAAAATATGCTATGTGCAGACGTTTTATTGCATCAAAATTTTCTTTGGAAATACCATTTTTATAGATCTTTGTATCAATCTTTTGCATTTGGATTGGATTGGACAAATCTGGGTCTGCCTTTAATTCAAAATACTTCATAACTCCCCTCCTTCTGTCCTCATTTCTGCTATTGCAACTGCTTCTTGAAAACTCTCAGAAAGTTGACATTCCTGTGTAACAACTTTCTCCATTCGACAGTCACAAAGATAACTGGCTGAGAGGTCACTATTTTTTATATTCACACAGGTTAAAAAACAGCCTGTAAACTCCGCGTTTCCACATAGAGCTGGAACTATATTTAGTTCTTTTTGTAAAAGGGAAGTACAAATGCCCTCCATCTGAACATGTTCAAACTTACAGCCATCAAACCTAGTTCCTACAAGATTTGTTTCCTGAAAACTGCATGCTTCAAATGTACAGCCTACAAAAAATGCCTCCTGCAAGTTTGTTGTTACAAATTGGCAGTTCCGAAAAGTACAAGTATAAAATCTACAGTCCTCTAAAACCAAAGAATCAAACACCTTATCCTCATACCACACATTATGAAACTGACAAAATCTAAGGTCTGTTCCTTCCTCACAGAAAAAGATATCTGTCTCCTCTCTGGATATCCATATCGGACGCTGCCAGTCCATATACTCTCCAAAAGAAATGGTAAAATCCTTTGCTTTCTTTAAATTCTGAAACACTTCTTTTTTCTCTATTCCATAAAGATAATACTTCACAAGACCTGACCAAATATGCAAGAGATACCGCGCCTTCCCTAAGATATGACTCCTAATGTATGGCATACGTATCACTGCATTCATTCCCTGTTTTCCTGCTTCTTCACGAAGTCTACATAAAAGCTGTTCCCAATCTGGAAAGAACCACGGTGTTGAAAATTCTCTAATGACTAATGCATCTTCCAAAAACGGCACATCTGGATAGACCTCAAAACGCAGGCAGGGTGCCTTACAGACAAGTGAAGTGTACGGAAACGAGATACAGATTGTCTGAATCGCTTCCAATTTCTTATTTTCCTGTAAGAATACTAAGTTTGATAAAAAAGATTCTACACAGCCATTTAACTTCTTATCAATCTCTGCCGCATGATCGGTTATACCTTGTATGACATTCATCATATATTCCTTAAATACAGGGAGATAACACTGCTCCCTGTATTGTTTTTCCCATTCTGTCCGCTCCATATAATTCCCCCATTCTTACCAAAATCTATGAAAAATTTATTTTTCACAGTATTTTTTGTCAATTTAGTATGATGTTATCTGAGCTTACTGTTATCCCTTCATTTCGGATATCCATATAAGAAGATGCCGTCCCCACCATAACTTCATTTTTAGCAATAATCTTAACTTCTTTTCCTCCCTGAATATTCACTCGTGTTCCCGAAGTAATGTTAATGTCCAAATCAGATACAATCTCTATCCCCTTTTCATCGGTAAGTTTTAGATAAATCTTCCCTTCTTTGCAGATAATAGCAAGTCCTTCTGGTGTCATTAGAATCTGTTTGCCATTTAAACCACTCCAACATTTATCCTTTACATTTTCCCGCACATTTTTTGCAACTGAACTGGCAGCAAAGGCGTCCTTTTCATTGCCTGATGGAAAGAATACACGCACTTCATCTCCCTCAGCAGGCATACTGTACCAGCCACTTCCATCTTGTGAGGAGTAGGCAGTTGAATAGGGGAACCACCAATCGCTGCTCCCATCTGCCTCTGGGTCCACGGAATTTAAAAACACTTGTACTTTATCCGCTTCCACCTTTGTCACAATACCTGTCATCATACGACCAGATGCCTGTTGATTCTTCACCTCTGGCACACGAAATCCAGTCTTTAGCGACAAGGAATAGGTACACTGCAATATGCCATCTGTCAAATTTGCCCGCACAGCACTGACTTGAGAAGTACCTCCATTCAGATTCACTGTGTCCCCCAGATACAAGTAATCATAAGAGTGCACCTGTTCCGATGAAAAATCCTCCCGCATGGCGGATGCCGCCATTGAATTGTTGGAAGTCATTGATTGGTAATCTGCATCACTCTTTGCATAATCAAAAGAAACGGTCTGAATTGTCTTTGACTGTCCTGCAGGCGGAAGCCCAATATAGATTTGTGCTGTCTGTGCTATAATGTTGGCAAATGCTGGCACGCCAAGTTGAGACGCCATACGAACTGTAAATTCCCAGTCCGTTTCATCACACTGCATAATCAAACCGCCAATGGGCTTATCTGAAACCATAACAGATACAGTACCATTTCCTGCCATAATCTGATTGAGAATCTGACCATATGTCTTTTGGGTATTCTGAAAGGTGCGGCTGCATTTTTTCGCATCCAGACGGCTGCTGGTTGTCTCGATAGAAAGATCAATCACTGCATATTCTGGTAACTGTTCAATATTTAAACTGCTAATGACTCCATAAAAAAGTCTTCCTGGCTGTCCTTCAGCAGTTGTTGTAATCGCTATTCCTGTCGTTTCATCTGCACGTTTTGCAAAATCCTGCGCACTTTCATAGGGAGCGATTCCCTTAACTCGCGCATACCCATGAGAATTGGGTGCATGTGCTATATACAATTCCAACACCTTCTCAATTGGTGCGCCATCGACCTTAATATTTTCATATGTAATTGTACTCATACCTGCTCCTCCTTTTCTTGTTTTATCCGAAACGATTTTACCATCTCCAATGTAAGCGGTACTAGACGCTTTGCATATTTCTGATCAAATGTCACAGACCCAATTAGCAAACGATCTTCCAGTGATGCAAAAAACATAATATTATAATTTACAGAATCTATTGTCTGTGACACAAACTGTAAGATGGACAAACTATTTCCTTCCTGTGTAATTTTATCTTCTCCCATAAAATGCGCCTTGGGGCCAATCCTATCAATTGCCTGCTTTGCAAATTTGGTAAAATCAAAGATTGATGCATCTGGCATAACATTATTAGTCCAATTAAATGCCACCATAAAATTCAAATACCCATTAGAAAAGACATATTTCGGTCTGGTTCCAAGAAAATATACACTGGCAATCTCATCTTCTGAACGAGCAGTAAAATCATTTGGCATCCACATCAGTACCTTGTCTTCTATAATGCTGTGCTCACAAAAGAGTACAGGAATCCCAAACACTGTGACCACATCATCATATATGGACTGCTTGGTTTCCTCCTCTATCACTTCCTCTGAATGACGTACTTCTTCTAACTGTTCCCGCTCTCTGCGTGCTTTCTGAATAAATTCATCGCAATATTCTTCTGCTCCCATATCAGTTCCTCCTCTTTATACATTTTTTACATTCAAAGTTACCTGCCAATTTTTTTGGCTTTTCCACTACAATTGTGACCGCCCCTAATTTTGTTCGTCCCTTATCCGAAAGTTGGCTGTCAAATTTCTTTAATGGCATAGAACTTTTCTTTTTTCCTACCTCGTTATAGAACGTAAAAGTCCGTTCCTTCGTATCTGGCTTTATTGGATCGGGACGAAAAGCAACACATCTCGTATTTTTTGTTGTCGCATACATCATAATAGAGGCATCTGCATTAACTGCCTCGTTGCTGATAAGCTCTGTGTCTTTCTCAAAACAATACTGTGTTTTGTATCCCCTTTTATTAAGTGCATCTGCAATCCCAAGTGGCATTGTACCCAATACAGGATGCGCAATCTTTCCATAGGATTCCATCTGTTGTACAGCCTGCATAAAGGTCATATCTGTATCTGGTTCTAATGCTTTAATTGTATTATATAAAGCAACTGCCGCACTGCCTGCCATAGCAACATTACTGTCATAAATTTTAATATTTTCCATAGCGCTCTGATCGATAACCATTCCATCTGCATCTATCACATCTGGATTAGACATAAATTCATTAAAATCAAATGCCTCTATTTCTGGCATGGTATCTCCATAGTCAAACATCTCCATTTCAGGTATTGGTTTATTATAGTCTATGGAATTCATGTTAGGCAGCACATTATTTGGTATTGCTGGAGCGATATCTGATGTTATTGTTGTACCCTGAAAATCTCCATTACCTGCCATAGTATTTGGAACTGCTGCCGAATTTTGGCTGAAATTTCCGCTTGATTGTGCAGGCATCGCAGACGCCAACGCCAATGCAGCCTGCACTTTCTCAACAGTTTCCGCACCTGCTTCACCCAAATCAGATACCTCTGCCATTGCATCTCCTACTGCTGCCTGAAATGCTTCGTTTACAATATCCTCTGGCTGGGGTGTTTGCTCAGAATCTCCAGACTCCTGCTCATTAACATCAACATTCTCAAGCGGCGCAAAAGTGATACGACCTCCATACCGACATGCTAATTGACTGTCCATCGTCAACGCTGGTGCTCCCTCAATGATACAGTCTTCATTTGTATCAATCCACGGCTGTGGTGTATTTGGTTTACATTGATATGTCAAAATACCTAGTTCCTCAAGCTTGTCCAACATTGGCCCCGTCAGAAAGGCTCCCGCTGGTCCCAATAAAGCCTTAATCAGCATTTCACGAAATGCCCGCTCTGGATTTGATTCTGACTTACATTTTCCAAAGTGGATTACATGTTTAGAAGTATGGTCATTTGCATTCATAACTGGCTGGGCATCACAATTTCCTCCTGCTAACACTCCATGATCCTTATCCACATTAATATAGTTTTTCACAGTTCCCATATCACACTCCATCTTCATAAGTCGTGTGATATATCTCGGCTCATCATTATTAATACTCATCTTTTTTCCTCCATTCTATAGATTAGTCTATTAATATGCTCCTATGTTTTTTGCTTGTTACTTTTTTCTGATTGCCTCCACTTCGCACTTCACGCAGTATATCTAAAAGTCCATTATATATCTCTTGATTGTTTTCTTTCACAGTTCCCACGCCATTATGTAGACCAATATATGCAGTAAGTGCCTCTGAACATACAGCTCCTCCACGACTCAAAATATCTAAGCAAAAACTAATATCGATCTGATTTTCCAGCGTGTGCGTAAGCATTTCTTTCGCAAAGGTCCGAAGCAATTCTGGATGCAAGGTACTATGTCCTAACGCAGCGTATGGGACATGCACCATATTTAAAGTATCATATGCAGTTCCCCAATCCTCAAAACTCTGATACTGACAGCGCAGATAAGCCCCCTGCTGAAGCGTAAAACGACACATCTCAATTTGTCCTTCTTTTTGCTTGGAATCTTCTTCTAGTGATAACTCCATCTCATAGCGAATCATGGATTCTGTCTGTTCCTCTCCCAGATAGTGCAGCTTTAATATCCGAAGTTCGTCTGTCGGAGCATAATTGACAGGTGTTGGCTCCTTGATATAAAATACTTTCCCAAAAAAAAGAACAAGACCTGGGTGCACAATAATTGTATCTTCTGTTGTCGTGAGCTGACATCCACTAATAATTCCGTTTGCATACCCTGTATACAAAAGTTCACCAAACCGAAAACTATAATCCGTGAATGCCTCAAGCATTTGTGTCCGCAATAGATGACCTTCCCGAAAAAGTGGAAATATTTGTCCTATCATAGAAATCCTCCTTTTTATAATAAATATAATAATGTATTACTCTGTGCTATAATCATCAAACATAATACTATCTCGTATCGCCTCAAATTCTTCCATTGATATTTCCCGCCCCCTATAATAAAACCCATACTCTGTGTTATAATCATCAAACATAATACTATCTCGTACCGCCTCAAATTCTTCCATTGATATCTTACGTCCTCTATAATGAAACTCATCTTCAGCAGAATAACGATCTCCTTCAAATCCAGTAGCCAACTCAAACCAATCTATTATACAGCAGCAAGAATCGTATTGCGTTATACGATAAATCTGTCTTCCTACATGTAATATGTCTGTTCTCTCAATAACTTTCTTTCCCTCTATTTCACAAACATTTCCGACATCAGTTGTAGCTGTCGTTTCAAATAATCTATAAACAGTATCGCCTATCACATCAAAAAAGAGACGTGTATTACAATAACCACATATAATCAATTCTTCCTCTCTATCATTATCAAAATCCGCATATTCTATTCTTCCCCAATACTCCTCTCCTGATATCATATCATTATAAAAATCCTCAAAGCTTCTCATAACAAAACCATCTTCTGGAATGTCTCTGATTTCCTCCACATAATTGACTGCATTCGTCTTCCCACTTACAAAATCTTCCAACACCTTTTTGGTATCTGTACTGGCTCCTATATTCTTATATGCATCTTCTATCGTTTCATACAGAAAACCACAGGGAATCAATTGATCATACCCTAATTCAGATATCTGACTTAAGAATTCCTCATTCTCTATTTCCTGTTCTGCATTATATGTACGCCATTTCTCTCCTATCGTTTTGACTTCTAACTCTTTTGTCAGGAAACCATCTGTACATTTTAGATAATAATCATGTCTTTCCTGTTCATGCCGGCGAACCCCTTCCATTTTTTGAATCGTCCCATCATGAACACGTATCAGTCCCTTATAAGGAACATACTCAAACCAATAAAACTTTTGATTTTCAGTACGCCCTTCTACTTCATGCCCTGGTCCATATACTTTCATTTTAATCTCTGGATCAGATGGATTTATATTTTTTACCTCTGAACCATCAAAGGAATACAACTGATATGCACCATTCTTTATAAGCAACAACTCTGGTATTGCATCTTCATCTAAATAAATCAGCGCTGCACGTTTTGCGTTCTCTCTGACAAAAATCTTATTATATTGTCCAAGAAATGCTGTGTCTTCTTTTGATTCGTTTTCTAAAACATTCTTTTGACAAGAACAAAGAAGAACACAAAAACATATACACAATAAATATAATTTTCTTTTCATTGCTAAATTCTCCTTGGATTAGTTTTGAAACACTTTATATAAGGTATTGGTTCATAACTGTATTGGTTTTTAAGTTTTTGTTATATGAATATACTATATTTAAAGCTCTTTCAAATTGCTCCAACACGCATGTTGATTAACCCCATTTATAATTCTCCGTTAATAATCCTTTATTTCAATATGCGCAACTATTTCAGCCTGTACCGCCCTGCGACCAACAAGAAAACCACCACTAGGTGCATTTTTCGCATTATCTACTATATAATTCCCAGCAGTTATAAACTCACATGGATTCAACTGAACAGTTGTCTCACTTAGCATATATCCATGTCCCCACTCACACTGACACTGTTTTTCAGCTAACTCTTCTTTTGTGTGATCCGTATACTTGACATCAAGAATCAAAAAATTAAAAAAGTTTCCATCATCCAGTGTCACTTCAACAATATCTCCTATATCAGCATATCCATTAACCATTGCACCTGCAAATACATCTTGATATTTTCCCCCTAAATGAAATATTAGCAGATCTTCTTCTGTTTCATTACACTCATAATTCTTAACTGCATACTTTAACCTTCTTAAACATAATTCATTTGGAAAAATTTCTTCACATCCCTTAATAGAATATTCTCTAGACCAAGAATCCTCAGCGGCAACCTTCGCCTGCTGATACCTTGGGCTTGCATCTACTCCTCTTGAAACAGTAATCTCTTCCCCTGTTTTTGGAAATACTAATAGGCGTCTTTGATCTCCCTCTAATTCAACTATATAATCTGGATTTTCTGTTAAACTTGATTCTGTCTCATCTTCCGTCAAGCCATCTTCTGTAATATCACTTTCATCTATCGAATCACTTTCATTAGTTTGTTCCAAATAAAGTCCCTCCTCATCTTGCTCTTTATCGGCTGAACCTGTCAGATCAGTAAAATCTATTACTGGTATTTCTTTATCTTTTTGTCCACACCCGCTTATTCCAGCAATAATACCACTTTCTATTATTATAGGTGGAATTATTTTTTTAATAAACGCAGCATCTGCCAAAGACATAGATGCTCCAGCCGCTATTATATTATATACTGAAGCACCTGCCGCAAATCCAATACAGCCACCTATCATTAAATCTTCCAGATATTCTTCCCAGCTTCTGTTATAGCCTGTTTCCGAATCACTGGCTACTGTTCCTACAGTAACAACACTTACTCCTATCGCTGCGCCTCCTAAGGCACAAGCTAAGGGTGCTAGTGCTGCACCACCTGTTACTGCAACTGCAATCGCCACACCTGCAAGAACTGCAGCGATTGCTATACCTGTAAGCAGTTTTTCCTTTATACTGCTCTTTGCCACTAATTCAACTGGTTCATCATCAATCTGTGGGTAGCTGGTGCAATGTGTTGCCTTTATCTTGGTACAGCTCCCAAACATGTTAAGTTCCCCACCATCAAGACTAAATACAGTCAAACCATTGCTTGGTTCTGCTAATACGTATCTTCCATTCATAATATTTGCCATAGCTTTTCTCCTTCGCCTTCATTTTTCAGGACTTCTAAACATATTCTTTTATATCAAAATTCTGTCCATTATCATATAATTTCTCCACTATATATTTTGTTTTTTTGAAGTCTGCCTATTCTTAATAATTGTAATCTTGTCTCGTACCGCCTCAAATTCTTCCATTGATATCTTACGTCCTCTATAATGAAACTCATCTTCAACAGAATAATTATTTCCTTCAAAATTCGCAGACAAAGTAAACCAATCTATTATGCAGCAGCAAGAATCATATGTTATTATCCTATAATATTGTCTTCCTACATGTGTTAGATCTGTTCTGGCAATGACCTTTTTTCCTTCCATTTCAACAATGCTTCCAACATCAGTTGTAGAAGAAGTTTCAAACAGCCTGTAAACAGTATCTCCTATCACATCAAAAAGGAGATATGCATCACAATAGCCATGTATAATCAGTTCTTCCTCTCCATCATTATCAAAATCTATATATTCTATTTCTCCCCAATACTCCTCTCCTGATGTTATATCATTATAAAAGTCCTCAAAACTTCTCATAACAAAACTATCTTCTGGAATGTCACTGATTTCCTCCACATAATTGACTGCGTTCGTCTTCCCACTTACAAAATCTTCCAACACCTTTTTGGTATCTGTACTGGCTCCTATATTCTTATATGCATCTTCTATCGTTTCATACAGAAAACCACAGGGAATCAATTGATCATACCCTAATTCAGATATCTGACTCAAAAATTCCTCATTCTCTATTTCCTGTTCTGCATTATATGTACGCCATTCGTATCCTATATTTTTTACTTCCAGCTCTTTTGTAAGTGAACCATCTACATATTTTAGGTAATAATCATGCCTTTCCACATCAATCTGCCGAATATCATTCCCTTCCTGAAGTGTTCCATCATGAACACGTATCAGCCCCTTATAAGGAACATATTCAAACCAATAGGACTTCTGATTTATATAGTAAGTTTCTAAAATTTCTACTTCATGCCCTGGTCCATATACTTTCATTTTAATCTCTGGATCAGATGGATTTATATTTTTTACCTCTGAACCATCAAAGGAATACAACTGATATGCACCATTCTTTATAAGCAACAACTCTGGTATTGCATCTTCATCTAAATAAATCAGCGCTGCACGTTTTGCGTTCTCTCTGACAAAAATCTTATTATATTGTCCAAGAAATGCTGTGTCTTCTTTTGATTCGTTTTCTAAAACATTCTTTTGACAAGAACAAAGAAGAACACAAAAACATATACACAATAAATATAATTTTCTTTTCATTGATAAGTCTCCTTGGATTGTTTTTAAATTCAAAATGATTATATTTCTATTATAATACACAGGCTTCCATATCAACATCACATTAGTATTTGATGATTACTTTCAATTGTTACGCAATTTTACAGCTAAAAAATAACGCACAAAGCACTTTCTCATGTATAATAGGCTTACACATAAAACTATACAAATGAGAGTGACCTTGTACGTCAAACTTATTATACAATGAAAATAATCTAATTAGTGGACTGTTTCATTATTTTTTATATCTACCTTTAAAACATAAACTATACTGTAGTAGTCAAACTTTTTGTAACACTTGTATCTAAAAAATATCGTTTTCTTTCTACGACGCTATTATACAGACAATAATATCGTTTCGTTTTCTTAAAGATTGTTAAATAAGCACAATGGGTTAACAATACAGTTTTTATAATATGTTACCTTGTAAATCCTGTATCTGCTGAGGATAATTCTGGTAATTAACTTCTATCAGGCTGTCTTCCTTTAAAGTTTTCGTTTTGTTTACGATTATTTTTATTACTCTTATTGCGCAAGCATAATACTCCTCATAATTTGGATCGTCAATCTCTAGTCCATTATCAGTCTCATAACAGGTATCCACTTGTCCCTCAATAACATCTCCATCTGAATATATTAAGATATATTTTTGATTAACATTATGATTGATTGACAAAAACAAATTTTGCATAATCTGTCTCTCATTATCCGAAAAAAACATATTTATACCTCTTTCTAGGCACCATGTCTTATGCGCTTATTCCTAATTATATATGCAGCCCACTGTTCTTTTCAAAGCAGTCCATATTTAAATCCTTTTCAAAATCACAGGAGGCCACAGCTTTTATACAATAAGAAGCACTTCTTATCGTCGATTTACGGCGCAAAGAACAGCGCCTTTTATCAGAATTTAAATCTTTTAAAAGTTTAGCAATTTGGTCAATATAATCAGATTGGTCAATTTGTTTTTTGGTTCTATATCTATATAATACCGCCAAAATACAAAATTTTCTGGATCATCTATTAATCTCTGGGGATTAAATTCATTATTTTTACGCAAATCCATTTCACCCCAATCTGTTATTATTGTTCTTATAGGTTCTAATCTTCCTAAAACCTTACAGTTTATATATTGATATAATTCTTCTATTTCCAATTCCGAGTTTAAATACACTTTGCAATATAGATTATTGTACATGACACAGACCTCCAAACAATCATTCTAATTCTTTTCTTAATCCTGCCTCACCTGCTTGAATTTTATCTGTTTCAATTACCTTTTTGCGCATCCGTTTCGGGCACATTTTGTCCGTTTTTTCTTTTTGCGCTTTGTTATATCCAAAATAATAATTTTTCTATCCTTTTTGAACTTACTCATTTATAGTTGATATAATATTACCTGCTATTTGCATATAATCCTCTAAGTTTCTATCCTTATCACCAAATCGTCTAATCCAAACCTGCCGAATGTATTCTGCAAGTTCCCTTATATCCTTTATTCTATATGCCACTTCTTCAACCTCACATAATGCATTATAATATTTGTCATCTTCCCATGATTCTTCAGCATTTTTATCAATACCCAGCCATTCATTAAAACAGGCTGTCAATGTTACAAAGTCGTGATATATATCGTCAGAACTTACAAATCCCCCTTCCCATTGTAATTTTCCAATTTCAGTTGAACTAACGCAGAGTAACTCCTCATCAATATTCATTTCTAACGCAACCCTCTTTTTTGCTTTCTGCGCCTCCTCTTCTGAAAGATATAAACCAATCAGATTATATTCTTCTGTCTCAAAATCACCATAGTCTACCTCTTTATCATACTCCAACATATGTACTCTCATAAATATAATCACTCCTCACCTCTTATCTTTTTAGACACATTTACCTATTCTTTCTGGCAGAAATTCTTTCCGCCAGTAATCTTTTCCTACTTCATACTCAAATATTTTAAAACATGATTCGGGATAATCTCTAAATCCAACATATGTTTTAAATAATTTAATTATAGGTTCACATTCCTCTTTTGTTTCAAAATAACCTATTCTTTTGATCTTTTTATAAATAATTTCATCAACCATCTCATCATAAATATGATATAAAGCATATATTTTTATACTAGAATTAATCAATTACAAATTCTCCTTCCATCATAATTTCTCGTTCTTAGTAAAGCTGACAGAAAGCAGATTCTCATATATACTCTCTAATAACAGCTTTTTCTAACTTGTGTCAACAAATCAATCCATGAAATCGTTATCAAAATGCTTTTTTAACTGATTAAAAAGACTTCCTGCACCAGTATCTTTAGGATCATATTCCCCCAATTCTTCCATAATCCGTTTTGCCGCATCCTTTCCAGCTTCTCCTTTATACGGATATCGTCCTTTATATCTGTTTGGTATTTCATCTTTTGTTTTCTTTTTTGTTTTATTAGATGGTCTCCTTTTTTTATGTTCTTTCTCTTCAGATGGTGCGTTTTTCTGCTTACTCTGCTCGATATATACACCATTCCCGCTCTGTTGTTCCTCGTCCTCCTGCATGAAATCTTCAAGCAAAAGTGTTTTAGGCAGTATATCAAACACCTCGTTTGACTTTATATTGCTATTAAACACTGTATCCAAAATCATAGCTGTGGCACCTGTTGAAATTATTATTTCACTTGTAGTAAGTCCACCGCCAATTCCAGTTAATATTCCTCCAAAACTAGTAGCTCCTCCAGATGTCATTATAACAGTTCCTGCCGTTGTTGTAAAAGCAATATCTCCTTCTAATATTACGCCTGCTGCCGCAGGTACAGCCGCTATAATCCCATATACAGCAGCACCTGCCATAAAACCAATACAGCCACCTGTTATCAATCCTCCCCAATATTCTCCCCAGCTTCTATTATAACCTGTTTTTGAATCATTGATTGCCGTTCCTATAGCGACTGCACCTACACCTATCGCTGCACCTCCTAATGCACAGGCTAATGGTGCCAGTGCTGCACCTCCTGTCACGACAACTGCTATCGCCACACCTGCAAGGACTGCTGCGATTGCTAATCCTGTGATTAACTGCCCTATTACATTATTCTTCACTGCTAGTTCAGTTGGCTCATCATCAATAACAGGATAACTTTCTTTATGTGTTGTCCTAATTCTAGTATAGCTCCCAAACATATTAAGTTCTCCGCCTTCTAGGCTGAGCATAGTCAATCCACTGCTTGGATCTGCTAGTGCATATCTTCCATTTACAATGTTAGCCATACTTTTTTCACCTTTTCTTTTATCTCTCGGGATTTCTCAATAGATTCAGTGGACCAGTTGTCTCAATCGTTACAGATTTCGCATCAATTCCAATTCCCATTACTGCTGAAATGTTCATAGCTGTCCCGCTTTCTACCTTAATTCCTATCTCATCTTGTAAAGACATCTTATGACTTGACTTTTTTATATCGAATCCTATATCTTCAGATTCAAGATACAACCGTTTTCCTTCTGTTGTTGTTAACGCTCGTTTAGAAGTATCTGTCATCTCATTACAGGTAGCACCATTGTATCGAATACAATTGACTGCCACTGCATTGCGCTCATCTTCATCAGGAAAGTACAAGGACACTGTTGTTCCATTTTCCGGCATACAGTACATAATACTTCCTGTATCTGGCACCCATTTGTAAGGATATGCTGATGTTGCACTTTGTGTCTTATCTATCTCTAAATGTAATTTTACAGAATCTCCTTCTCTGGCTATTACAGTTCCATGAATAGATCTGCCAGAAAATAAAGGGTTATACATTTTCTTTACTGCTATAAGACAACTGTTCCCCAAAAGATATGTAAATCGAAACTCTCCCCTTTGTAGTTTAATTTGTTTTTCCAACACTTTCCATATATTTCCTGCATATCTTACATTGGCACCCATTCTATAATCTTCACCACATTCAATTGTATAGTATGTAAAGTTTCTCTGACTGTAACCTGACGCTAATCCTCCCAGATCATAAAATGTGCTGCTAATGCCATGCGTATATTCTTTCGTTTCAGGGTTGATAATATCTCCGCCACAGTCAGGTATTCCCATCCACATGTATACTCCATGACGACATACTTCAGGATAGATTACTGTCCCTACCATGCTTGCCATCCTCTTTGCAAACTCCCAGTTCGTTTCAGTATATTGTATCATGGGGCGCATTGGTTTTTCATTATCGTCAGTTGTACAGATACAATATGCATTTGGCGTAGATATTATAGCTTTCTTCACAATTTCTGTATAGGACAGTTCTGTATTCTGAAATGACATAGACTCTTTCTTCCTGTCAAGAGCTATGCTGCCAGATATCAACTGTATTTCCACTCTGTAAACCGCAGCTGCTTCCTGCTTCCACACAGCATTTTCTACAAGTCCGCAAAACAATATTCTTCCCTCTGTTAGACTTACTGTCACTTCCTGTTCTATTTCTGACGCTTGCCATCTTACAAGGTCTGTTATGTCTTTTGCAATTCCCTTAATTACTGCTGTAGCATGTGCATTCGATAAGATGTGTGCCTCAAAGTCTGTCAACATCGTAATTCCAAATGCTCCCGTTATGACCACATTATCATGTACTGTCATTTTTCCTCCATTCCCATCAGTCCTCATATTCCTGACCTGATGTCTTTGGCTCAATTATCCCCCCACATGCACATACTAAATAAGAATCCATTGTGACTGTCTTACCATATGGATTGTTCCATTTTCCTATAATATCTGGTGTGCATCTGCTTCCCTGAACATCATCCACCTGTTCTGTGCTCCCTTCTGGTACATAACCAGCCAGCCTTACAACCTCTGCGCCTTCTGGCGGTGTTTCACTACAGCAAACTCCAAAATAAGAGATATTTTCAGGTGTACAGTCATCATCTGTAATCTGTGGATGTTCATATGCATAAACCCCATGACTCTGTGGAAGGTTCAACCGCCTTGGATGGGTTCCCTGTCTGCAACAAAGCATCGCTCCTCTCACCAAATATTCCCCTCGGCTTGTCTCATCTGCCATTTTTATCATCCTTTCACATCTGTTTCCTTTAATATAAATCCTTTTGTTCCGCGTCTCAACAAACTTTCCGCCACATCTAGCCGCACTATAATGTTTCGCTTTTCCGGTCCTTTTAGAATAAAAATTGCTTTGTCCCCTATCTTTTGCTCGTCAAGTTCCACATAGTTTACGTCGTAATTCCAGTTTGTATAAGTACTTCTATCGGTCATACAATCCAGTTCTGCAAATTTGGGCACAAAATAATTTTGTGACTTCTTCTTCTCTCTGTCTAATAAAACAATCTCCTTAAATCGTATATTAGGTTCATAGAGCTGAAGACACTTTTTTACTTTTTCTGTTACCATTATCATTGGTTCTGTCATAAAATCAATATAAGTTGGACTATCGCTAGTATGAATCAAAAAAATCTCGCGATCTGGAAATTTCTGTATAGATTTCATAGCATCTCCCGGTCCTAGCTTATAAAACCAATTAACAGGATTTGGGATATCTGTATATCCTTTATCCTGCTCTATTATAAAGTATCTCAATGCCCCTCCTTCTGCGCTGCCAAAGACCAAATTTGTATTCCTTTATCCATATACCCACCAAACACAATCTGCATGTCCTTAGCTTTCTTCATCTCCTGAAAAGATGCAAGACTTGTTATATCTCCTACCACACGCATCAAATATTGCCCTATGAACAAAATATAAATAGCGAAGTATCTTTCACGCACTTCCATTAACTGCGGATACCCGAAATGTAAAACCTGTTTCCTTGCTTCTTGCTCTATTGCTTCGATATCTTCCCGATAATACTTCATTATAAAATCTGGATTCCAAAGTACCATGGTTTCTATCTGATCCATATAAGACTGTTCCGAAAACGCATTAATCTGTATATCATATTGTTGTGTGATTACTGCCAATCTTAAATAAAAGAAATGTAAATATTGTATAGATTGTTTCGCATTTTCTCGCTGCTGGTCAATACACTTTTTAAAAAGATTATCCACACAAGATAATAGCTCCCTTTTTATCATAATACTATCCAGTGCGATTGCCTGTTGAATTTTTTTAATATTCCTATCTAATCTAGGTACTATGAAGTCCTTCGCAAATTCATTGAGCTGTTCCTTGCTGTACATTTCTTTCCTCCGCTATTGTACATTGAATTTTGTTCCTTCTATTTTTAATTCATCTTTTAAGATAAGTTTACTGCTGCCTTGTACCAGCTTTATATAATCTGTCGCTTGTATGTCTAATCCCGTATCACTTTTTACAATTAGACTTCCTTCCGCATTAAGATTTACATTCTTATTGCATTTAATTTCTATCCCTTTTTCATCATCCATGCATATAGACATCCCATTATTGTTAGTCATCATAATTGATGTTGGCGTAAGTTCTATCTGTTTCCCTTGTTTATTAGAAATAGATTTTCTATCTGGATTGCTCCTAGGCGCATTTTCTTGTGCATCCTCACTTGTATTTCCGTAATTTATAGCACTTATCACATATGCTTCCTGCTCACGTTCACTTGGAAAATAAAGTCTTACCCTATCTCCTTTTTCTGGCATACAATACCAACCAGTACCATCTGGAGAAGAATATACTGTAGAATACGGAAACCACTTTGCACCAGATTGCCCTTTATCAACACTTACAGCCACTTTTACAGTATCATTTTGCGTTGCAATTACAGATGCATCAAGAGATGCTCCAATTATTTTATTATTATAATAATGTATGGTTTTAAATCCGCCTGCTCTGCGCAGGATATAGGTATGGATCAATTCTTCTTCTTCCAAACTGCCTGTCACTTCATACACATAAAATACTTGTTCAAGGAATCGGACTTTATCTCCTAATTCCAAATAGTCACGACTTTTTACTGTATAAAAAGTAAAATCATCTGGCAAAATTCCAGAAACCATATTTCTACTTTTATTTAAATATTCCTCCCGCATATTGCCAACAGAATATTCATTCACTTCAAAACTTTTTTCAGGAGAATCTTCACATAATCCAAATGAATATCGTACTCCCTCTCCTGCATAATTAGGTATCAACGGCTGATTAAAGTGCGATGCAAGCCTTTTGGCAAACTCCCAGTCTGTTTCTTTATACTGCACAACAAGTTTTTTAATTGATATTCCTTTTCCGCAATTGTGCATATATATTACATGTCCATTTTCTGAGTTAATAACATTTAACAGCTTCTCGTACAGAATCGATTCCTTTTGAAAAGTTCGAGTATATTCCATACAATCCATTTGTTTCGTAGCACCTGTCAACACAACATTAGCACTCTTTACCTCACCTGAATTTTTTACCTCCATATGTTCTATAATTCCTGAAAATATATTCTGCTGCCTTCCAGTTTCATCTACAATAAATAAAGTTGCATAACCACATTCTGCCTTCTTAAAAAGCTCCTTTTCATATTCAGCATCAATAATACCTCTAATAACCGCTTTTCCATGCTCATTTACTTTCTTATAAATGTAGATATCTTGTATTGAAACAAATTCTGCAATGGACAATCCTATATATCGTTCTTTCATTGCCTGCCCTCCTTTATAGTATTCATGACTTGCATTGCTACTACCTTCCAATTCTGTGACTCTTTTGCAGGGCAGTTAAATATCCCTTGCATCAATTTGCCATCTATCGGAGTAAAGTACATCATATTATATAATTTCCCATCAATACCATTACTGATAAACTCAAACCATCCAATTGTATGATCTTCTATCTCTTCAAGTCCGTCCTCTAAAAATTTCATATCTGGTCTTGCACTGCGAAGCACTCTCTTCAATGAATCTCGCATTATTTTCACTTGCCTGTTCGCTATTGGCTGTTCTAAAAGAGAAAAGGTAAAATTGATATCTGTCCTTTCATTTGTCTTTATAACTTGCGGCCGCTGCTCCATCGGATATTTCAATTTTGCCTGCTCTGCTGGCATATCTTGAAAAGATTTCGGAAGCATAATATACATTTTGTTATCAAACAATCCTATTTTTTCAAATGTATATCGTTCTTCCTTTATTAAAATACCTTCCTCGATATTTCCTTGAATCCCTTCTTTATATGTATTCATTGCCTTTATCATCTTCTCATCTGCATAACTCATCTTTACACCCCTTACATGCTCTAGCACACATACCAGCCATTCCTTTGAAAGTGCTTTTCTTTCAAATCAAATATTATGATATCTCCTACTTCGTCCCATCAAAGAAATTTGTCATCCAACCTTCCGTCTCAAACAGAAAGAACCTGTCTGGACCCAACATAAGCTTTTCTCCATCACGCAGCACAGGCACCACCAGAAAGCCCCAGCGCTGTTCTTCTGCTAGAATAAAAGAACGCAGTTCCCTGTTTACGATGGTGTCTACATCATCTTGTGGAATGCGCCCTTGATATTTTGCCACGATTTCTTCTGCCTCCACGGGCTGAAATTCCTTTGGATTAAAAGTACAGTTATATTTATAACGCTCCTGCCCATCTGTATCTTTTAGATATAGTTGCAGTGTCAAATCCGCGATTGTTCTCGCAATATATCCTTGTGTCTGTTCTCTGTCAAGGCTGTGAATTAATGTGCGTTCCTCGCCAGTATGTGTAATGGCTGTCACAATGTATGGAAATGCTGCCTGTTCGCTTGTTATCGTAACATCTGCATATCCAAACCGTTTATCTCTAATATATTTAATTGCCCCATCCAGACACATTAGTTTTAGACTATAATCTTCCTCCTCAAATGTACTGCGTTTCGACGACTCAATCACTTTTCCTGGTATAAATTCCTTAAGTGCTTCCCGAAATAATCCAATTTTACAAGACTGACCCGTAAGGCGCATAATTGCATATTCATCCAGTCTTCCATCCTCATAAGGCGGCTCAATAAAGCGCTTGACAAGACGATAGACATCCCCCTCTAACAGACGGCTAATCTGACTAATATTTAGATAAACAGGTGGGATATCCTTAACAACCTGCAATATACCTTCTCTGCGAACAGAAAGTTTAAAACGGTCTGCCTGCACATATATTGTTCCTGCCTCTGTGACTGGCACGCTGCTAACCACCACGCGAAGCGCTTCCCGCTTACCATAAAACGCCTTCTTGACTTCTTCCGCCAGACCAAAAAGATAATAAAAATTATTTTTGATAGCAAAATACTCTGTATTACTTCTATGCTCATGATCCTTAAAACGTGTTGGAATAAACATCTCTGCTTTTTTGTACTCTGCATCCAACACACCATATACACTCTCGGCCCCCTCATTATCTATCCGCCGAAAGATATCCATTCCCATATCTTCTATAATATTTTCTATACTTCTAAGGCTTTCTGAACTTCCTAGCACACGAACTGCCGCAATTTTTAAAAGTTCCATAATACGGTATGTCAGATTATTTCCACCAAAATCGGTATCACCATTTTCATATGCTGTTGCAATCCGAATCTTGTATGCAACTCTCTGGTCATTAATAGAAAAACGACTAGAGGACAAATCAGTTGTCCCACCACCGCAATCAATAATTAACGCTTTCAGTTCCTCATTATTTCTAAATCGTTTCTGGGCGATACGCTCTGAAATAGAGTTGTATAGAACTGCTACGCCTTCATCGAGCATTCCTTTTTCCATAATCTCATAGTTTGGCAGCAATTCTCGAAAAAGACGAAGAAATAACTGTTTTTGTTTTACAGGCGCTGTAAGGTGCAGACTTCTAAACCGACATTTAAACTTCTGTGTTGCACAAGAAATAACATGCTCTAAAAACACGCGAATAATATCTTTTCTCTTTACAAAACAACGATGCCCATCCTTGTCCACGAGTTCTTCTTCTCTGTCTGGATCACTAATCCACCGTTTTATATCATAAAATGCACAAAATCCCTCATCGATATAGCTTGCCCGAAACAAACGGTCCGCTTCATACCCAAATACATAGACAACATTATTATTCTTAATATCCAGCACCCCAACTACAGACGGCAATAGTGGCGTCTCATATCCTTCATCATTAAGATATGTCACATAATTGGCTTCATTTTCTTTAAGACACCCCTTCGCAGGGTCCCCCTCAAGCTGTTCCAAATAACTAGAATCTAAATAAATACCTGCTGTTGTGTTAGAAGTGCCAAAATCAATTGCAAGTGGCATATCCATTTCCAAAAGCTCTCGCACCTGAAAATCCATAACTGGAACTTCATAAAAATCCATATGTTCAGGACGCATTTCTTTATCTTCTTCATAAAAATGATACATCCAGTCCGACTGTATATGGTTCATACAATAAAGGCGATAATTTTTCACTGTGGAATCTTTACATGTCATCTTCTCTGATTTTGTAAGATAGATTTGATCAGTTCTTCCCTTGTAGGTGCGCAGATTAAATATTGCACAAATCTGACTGCCACTTACAAGAAGCGCATTCGTGCCAATAATTTCTGGATGATAACCAATGGTAAGTCCATCCAAACAGGTCACTGCAATTCCTTGATAGACAACAATCTTTGCACAGCCACGCACAGAATGTGTCATAATATTGATTCTTGTTGTTCTAAGTAAATCCTCTAGTCGCTCTATCCTTTCTTTATTGTATTCTGTGATAAACAAATTGTCTTTTCTTCCCCGAAAACGCATAATTTGCCGAATGAGTTCATCTTTATCTAGCGGTGCCTGTATTCCATTGATAATTCGTTCCCGCCAGCAGATATCACGCAACTGAAACGTTGTCATAAGTTCCAATTCTGCTCTACTATAGGATTTTATCTCTTTTTTAATACTGTCTGGCTTTAATGTATAGGAATATTTGTCCATCGTAAATCTCCTGTCTAATATAATGCCACTTCATCTAATTTCATTGTGCCCTCTGCCCCTATAATGCCAAAATGGTACTGCCAAAACACTCTAAGTTCAAATCCAATTGGCAGAAACATATCCTGAACAAATTGAAGTCGGTGTTCTTCAATATCGCTTTTGGGACATCGAATATAAAGCAACAATTTTTTTGGTTCTTTTTTAATCTGATAAAGCATTGCTTCTGGATATAGAATTAAAATTCCTTTTCGGAAATTCTGCAGAGAAGATCCTATTTCCATTTGACTTAAGACCAGCGCTGCAAATCGTCCTTGTTTTTGACGGTCAATTATATTAAAATCATAGACTGTTCCCTTCCAGAAAGTCCCATCTTGAAGTTCTTCTAAAATTTTATGAATATAAATTTCCCTCTTGGTAATTCCACATCTTAAATCTGTATAAAGAATTGCATGTAATACTGCATCAATAAAATATTTCGAGAACTGAGTATACTCTTGTTCTTCTAATCCTAGACTTTCTGGTGCCAAAATTTCCTGAAAAATATCTGCAAAACGATATAAAAGGTTCAATTCTATTTCGTTGGAATGAACCTTTTTCTCATTGATACAAGGGAATGATTGCTCATAAAATGGACTGTATTCTTTTGCTTGCATAAATATTAAATCCTGCTCATCCCACCCCTGCTCAAATGCTCGCAACGCAATATCCCACATAAAATTCATGTCTCAATTCCCCTTCCTTATCCACATGCAAATTTGATTACTTGCATAAATTATTATTATATAATTTCACCTACACAATGGTAATCAGGAAAAATTCGTTGTACTTGTGTTACCAAAAAACTCATAATATCCTCGTTGAGATATTCAGAAGGATCTTTTACTGTAAATTGGACTACTAATATACGTCCTCCATCTCCTGTTCGCAACTCATCTGTCAAAAAAGAATCCATATTGTAATTGGCATCTTTGCATACTGTAGGAATCTCAGAACAAAGTCGAAACCCAGAAAAAGTCACATATTTTTCATAGTCAAACGCTTCTATTAGCCTTCCCATTTCCGCCTTGGTCTTAATACTTCTGCGAAACATTTCAGTGATACTTCCCGAAAAACTTTCTTTATATTGATTAGAAAGCATTGGATACTGGTATATTTCCTTACCTGTGGCCTGATGCACCTCATACAAATGCCATTCACAGGGCTTTTCAATTGGGCAGGTAATATACAAATCTCCATGAATGCGACGAATATTCGTAATCTCTGTTTCTGTATCCCGTACCAAGTATCCGCAGTCTGGTTTTAGGCGCTGTGCAAAAAACAGATGTTCATAGTTCATCTTATCTACGCAGGGATTTGGATATGTACTTGTTTTTTCTGTCAAAGGCCATAAATTCCAGAGTGGAATCATATCATATTTTACTTGATTCGTATATTCTTCAAAATCAATCTGTATTTTTTCAATCTGTTCGCCGTCTTTTATCTTCTCTGATGCACATAGATAAACATCTGCAAGTTTAGACAAATAAGCAGTATTCACAGTAAACCACGGCTGGAAGTTTACTCCAAACACTGCATATAGCTCCTGTATCATCTGTACATAATCTGTATTTTGTTTTAATAGAAAAGATGCCCTATATTCTCTTTTTGTCGTCTTGATAATTCCGTTAAAAATTCTTCCTTCTTGGTGAAATAATCGACGAACCTGTGTCGCAGTTCCTTTCATATAAACTGTATACAATTTCAAATCTTGTTCTTCCGAAAGTGCACTATTGATATCCTCACAAGTTATCACTGTTTTTTTTGTATCCTCAGGACGCATAGGATACAAAAAATGATCTGTCTCATCATAATGCTGCTGATCTGTGATAGAGATATATATTGCATAGCTATTTTGCTCTGGATTGCACTCTGCCAAAATATTTTGTTCAAGTCTCTTATATGCCTGCTGATTGTAATCATATATTGCAGATAGAATATTCCCTGTTGTCTCCTTAAATAATTCACGGTCTTTTAAATTGGTAATTTCTAACATTCGTTTTCTGATATATTCCTTCATATCAAAATCTTGTTCATACGCCATTTGTCTCCTCCGTTATTTCTTTTATAGGCTTTTAAAGTCTATCCCTAATCCATAACATGTTTAAAATTTGGTATTGTATTTTCTATACTATCTAAATCACCAAATTCTATCATCTTAACTTCCTGTGGAATTTCTACTCTACTAATTTGTATTCCTTTATTACAATTTTTGCACCAGATAGGCAAGTATCCAATACGTGTTGAGACATCTCCAACATATCTATAATCAATACTTTTTTTACCACATTCAGGACAAATAAAATCTTTTGTACAATAATTATTCGCGGATAAATTTGCTAATAGCTTTAACCAATCATGAAACATTTTTCTAAAATATTTCTCTCTCCTTTATTTTATCATCGCCTACGTTAATTATAATATTTTGACCATATTCTGTCACGAATTCCACTGTTTTATTGTGAATACATTCAATACTTTCAATCCATATTTCTTTCTCATTTCGTCCCCATTCTTTCCACTGTTCTGTTTGTATGTGATATTCATATTCTTTAAATGGTTCTCTTAAATAATATAGAATCACTCCACAACCACACATAACACAAAATGTCTCGTCTTCTGAAATAACTGCCATTTGGGGATCGCCATAAAAATCCCCAATTTGAATTTTTCTTTGAGATTCTTTTATTTGTAATATTACAGTTTCATATTCACTATATACAATATAATGTTTGCTCTCTGCCAATAAATTCATTTTTGTACACTTCTATATTATCACTCCCAATTTACACGATATCTTTCTTGCAACACCGAATCCATATTATTATCAACTAAAAAGAAGTATATCTCATCCAAAAATCGATCTCTGTCTTTTCTATTAATAACAAAGTGTTTGTCAAATCGATCCTCTCCCTCAATGCGAACATCTTCTATTGATGCTAAGCTTAAATCTTCTCCAAACTCCCACACCAACATTGGTATTGTTAAATTAAATCCCTTATAATTCATATATATTTCATCTTTTTTACTAATCTCATAAATCTTTATTTTTAAATCAATATCTCTGTTTATATATATAAGATAACTTTCTTTATTTAATATATCCCACATTGTAACAATTTCCTCTTAATAAGTATCAAAATATTCATCATATAATCCTGTACATGCATCCATTGCAGGATTTCCTTTATGATATGCTATTCGATCCTGCCTATACCCTTCTACTGCTATTGGATCTTCCCAATTTTGATCAGCAAATTGCGCCAAACTGCCATCCTTTTTAGGGCGAAATCCATACACGGCATTAGGATCTTCAATAGCATCCTTTAAAACTTTAGGATTCTGTAATGGATCATGCTTGTATTTAAATACCGTTTTATTATTTTCTTGAGTTTGCATATCTATAATATCATCCAATTGTCCATCATCATAATCATGTAAATTATTTTCGTTCTCTATATATACTCCTTGATCTGAAGGAGTTTTACCATATGTTTCTGCTGCTTGAACATACCCTAATGCAAGCATATCCACACAAAATTCTATTGTTTCATACGCTTCAACATTATCATCAAATACCACATCTAATAATGGATTATATCCTGAACCACATGTATATGCATCATTTATAGAAAACGTTGTTTCTGCTGCGGCAATTACCCCAGCGCTTGCTTTTATTATTTCAGGAACTACTTTTGTGGTAAAACCTGTTTCTCCCAAAAACATAACAGCTTTTTGACCCACTCCTGCTGCCAATGCTGGCGTCGCTGCTATTACCCCATATACTGCAGCTCCTGCCGCAAATCCAATAAATACCCCTCCCGTCAAACCAGTTACAAATTCTATTGGATTTCTGTTATTTCCTGTCCTTAAATCACTTTCTACCATTCCTTCTGTAGCTACTAATGCTCCTAGAGAAGCTCCCAAAAAAGCACAAGCTGCTAATGCCGCCCCTCCTGTTAAGACAGTTGCTGATGCAACTATTGATATTGCAACCGCTGCAAGACATGCTGATACTGCTGTACCAATAAAACCATATACAAATGTACTTAAATAGTTTGGCTTTTTTTTCAATCTTTAACGCAACTGGCTCATCATGAATATCAGGATAACTTTCTCTTTGTGTTGTCTTAATTTGTGTATAGCTTCCAAACATATTAATTTCTCCGCCTTCCAAACTAAAAACAGTTACCCCGCTGTTTGGGTCTGCTAATGCATATCTACCATTAATAATATCTGCCATTTTCACATCCTCTTCTTTAGTTTTTAAGATTTTTTAATAAACCTTTCTTCACTATTCAAATATCATTCCTGGGCTTTGCTCCTCTGCCATCTCTGTGCTGTTATCTTGTGGCATGTCTTCTACTGTTGTGTCCTGTTCTGGCGTAGTTTCCTCCTCTGTGTCTTCCTCTGAAAGTTTTGTTTCTTGTTCCTCCGCCTTAATATCCATTCGCTCCATCTTTCGTGTAATTTCTTCCACTTTATCATCCATTTTCATAGAAGCATAGGCATCCTTTGCCAGAAGATAATATTTCTTGGCTGAGATATATTCTCCTGATTCTTCTGCTGTTTCTGCATCCTGTAAATAACTTTGTGCTTCTTCTTTAAGTAATTCCCTTTCAGCTAATTTGTCTTCTGTTATCTGCAACTTTTCTTCCACAGCCTGCTGTTGTGTCTGATCCTCCATTTCCTTAAAGAGCTGTTGTGCAGATAAATAATATATTTTTGCACTGTCATAATCCCCTTGCGTAAATGCCACATCCCCTTGTGTCATATAATTTGCACCAGACTCCTGCTGCGCCATCTGCTCTTTTCTGTCTGCTTCTTCTGCTTCTTTCTCTGCCTTCTGATCTTCATAGAGCTTTTCAAGTGCCTCAAGAGCAGATTTCCTTCCAGCATCAAAATAAATCTTTCCAGCGACAGACTTTGCTTCCAGATATTTTTCCTCCGCCTTATCATACTGAAGATTTTGCGCCAAGATATCACCCAAATTAATTAAGTCATACACTGTTATGTAATCTGCTGTCAGTGCCAGTCTTTCATTGATATAATCAAGTCCTATACTGTCTACATAGATAGAACGTGTAGCAGCTTCTCTGTATGTTCTTTGTGCTTCTACAAATCGCTGCCCATCCATATGTTCCTGCGCTGCCAATACAGATTCTATTAATTTCCTATAATTTTCTAAGTTTTTTTGCATAGTACGATCTCTAAGAGATTCCGCAAGCTGAATGGCATCTTCACAGCATTCCTGTGCTCTTGTATAGTTATCTATCTGAATATATTCAATCGTGTTTAGATACCCTTGTTCCATCTGTTCTCTTTTTCTGATACGTTTGTTGTGTATCATCATTATTATGATAACAACAATAATCACTATAATCAACACAATTACAACAGCCATAATGATTTTACGAATCCTACGCTTTTTGTTGGGATCCGCAAATACTTTGTTCACAAATAATGTAGCAAATGTATATTTTCCTAAATCCTGCGGCTGCCTAGATAAAAGCATTTCTTCTACATTGTCAACCAATTCTTGTGGCTCATTGGTTGCATCAGCATAGACATCATTAAGTTCTCCATCATCTATATTTTCCCAGATTCCGCGCGTATACATCGCAATTGCGTCTGTGGCTGCCAATTTTATTTTCTTGGAGATATATGGATGAAACTCTTTTTCTTGCCCCAAATAACTATACAAATTATTTCTTTCTTCATGAATGGCAATCTTATCAGGTTCTACTTGATCTTCTTTTACCATATCCAAAGTAAGAGACTGATCTGTTGACTGATACTTCAAAAAACCATTGCGATATAACCGCAAACGAACATTTCCCGCCTGTCCATACCGGAATTTCATATAGTCTGTTATCACGATCATAACAGAAGCTTTTAATTTTTTTTTGGTTCTCGTCTCTTTGATTAAGGCGTTGTTTGCAGCTTTTAGACAAACTTTCATTGTGCGCTTTTTCATAGAAGGCGCTTCCGAAAACGCATTGATTGCCGCTGCCACCGCAAGTTTAGCGCTCAGCGCATCCAACTGGTCATCAATCCCATCTGCAACGACATAGCAGGCATAGTCATCTAATTCTACAAATCCAAAATAATCTGTATTTTTCAGGTCACAATCTGCTTCCGAAGTAAAAGCTGTCCTAAATTCTGAATTCTGCTTTCTCATATGCTTTAACCTCGTTTCCTATTTCCAGCAGGACAATGCTGGCATTATCTTTATCTTCCTTAGGATTCTTATTTACAAGCTCTATAATCTCATAAGCCTTTTGCTGACAATCTACCGTTTCGGCTAGCACAGCTTCTATTTCTCTTGTTCCTAGTAAATCATAGACCCCATCGCTCATCAGAACAACAATATCATTTTGCTTCATTCTAACTGGCGCGTCAAATAATTCTATATCTTTAAAGCCATCTTGTCCTAGATAATTATATAATCTATTATTCTCTAAAAGCTGCAATGCATCTTCTCTTGAAATGATCCCTTCATGAAACCGTTGCTCTGCCAACACAGCAATCGTATGTCCTGTAGAAACTGGCACAAGACTTCCCTCTCGATAGACACATATTTTTACATTCCCCACAACAGCATAATAAAGAAATCCAGCTCGGATCATCACACACCCCAAGCTGGCAGCACCCCGACTGTCATCTCCCAATGCCTTTAGGATTTCTTTATTGGCACAATGAAATGCTTTTCTGAAAAAATACTGTGGATTATTGAACGCATTATAATCCTCAAAAATTTCTGTGCAGGTATCTACAGCAATCCGACTGGCAATACGCCCTCCATAGGCTTTTCCTGCACCATCTGCCAACACAGCCATTAGACCGGCTTTCGTTTCCACTACACCAGTCTGATCTTCTTGTACTTCACGTCCTCCAATTGTCATACTTCTGCCTATGTTAAGCGCTCTTTTTCTCTTTGGAGAATATCGAATATATAATATTATTGTATCCAATATTAAGACACATGCAGCCAGCAGCCATGCCACCATCAACCAGTTATCCATTTTATCCCCCATGCCGCCTTTTGGCGGCTCAAATAGATATGAAAAACGCTGTCCTTTGCGTTTTTCCTGTGTGAGACTTAGTACTTCTCCACGAAACAGCCTTTGCTGTGAGTGGAAACTGCCACAGGCAGTTAGAAGTACTTCTCACACTATCTCCCACATAAAGTTATTTCCACAAAATGGTATAAACACAAATACAGATTTTCCTAGTTCAATCTTATCATAAGGATTTAAAGTCATCGGTACATATACCGCATTCTCATTCAAATAAACTAAACCATTGGAATCCCCTGGCAGCAGCACTGTCTCTTTCTTCTTTGGATCAAACACAATTACAGCATGATTACGGCGCGAAATCTCATTATCACCAAGAATTTGAATATCCATATCATCTGCTCTACCAACAAAATTTTTACCAGATACAATCTTGTAATCTTTTCCTTGTCTTGGACCAGATATGCATACAATCCAACCACAGATTGGCTTAATATCCTCTTTAAATAGCGCCTCCTCAACATCAACTTCCGACTTTTCGGTTTCTTTCTTTTCGGCTGTTTCTGTTTCTATATTACAATAAGGACATACTGTTCCATATCTTTTTTTACTGAACATATGCCCGTTTTGACAGCGGATTAAATTTGACTCTCCCATAGTTTCCTCCTAGTACATATAAAATTTTGCAATATCACTGAATCTGAAGTCTTGCCAAACCAATAAATATAATATCTCCCTGCTCAAGTTTACAGGGCTTGCCATATGCAATCTTGTATTTTCTCCCATCACTTTTCCGTACACTAACCCCATTTTTTGAGGAAATATCTTCTACATACCATGCATCCTTCGCATAATTAAGCACTGCATGCTCCACATCAATCATGCTGGCATATTCTGTGTGATCAAGGTTGACTGTTACTTGATTTTCTCCGACATCACGTCCAATCACAATTCCATTCTTACCATAAATATACCAAGACGCAATACGCCCATCTTCTTCATTGAGCAGCACCAACTCTGTGGGCGTTCTTTGAGGTATAAAATATTTTTTATCCTCTTTTTGCTTTGATGAGAATAAAAATATAATATGCAACATTCCGACTAGTACGGCACACCCTATCCAAAACCACCCTGCACGCAATCCCATACGCCAAAGAACAATTCCAGCAATCATCATACAAATCAGAGCTGCCACACAGCTTATCTTTTTTTCCATGACAATTCTTTACCTCTTTATATTTCCCATAAAAGCTTCAAAAATCTTTGTCGTATCCAATGGATTTCCTGCTTTTAAATTAGGATTTAGTTTCTCCTCATTCACAACTTCTTTTGTCTTTGGATCAAATCCAAAAAATCGTTCAAAGTTGCGAGATATATTCTGAAAGTCAATGGTTCCTGTTGCTTCTGTCTGAGTCTTATTTTGACGTTTTGCCTTTGTTTGGTAGTCTGTTGTGTGTTTCAGACCATCAAGTTCTTCATCAAACTTCTTGCGCTTCTTTGCGTCTGACAGTATGGTATATGCTTCTGTTATTTCTTTAAAATATGCCTCACACTTCTTATCGCCAGGATGCGCATCTGGGTGATACTTTTTTGCTAATTTTCGATATGCTGCTTTAATTTCCTTATCCGATGCCTGTCTGGAAATCTGCAAAACTTTGTACCAATCTGTCATTTTTTCACCGCCCTTCTATTTATGCCTATCCAAAATACTTTCGAGAGAAAACATTAAAAATGCCTTTGAAAAGAAAATACTTTGGACAATCATAAATCACTTTCTAAATTTTTAAGGAAAGGCACATCTTCCTTGCGATGTGCCTTTCCTTGTGCCCTATTAACGCTTAAGCACCAATATAACCGCCTTCGATTGCAATCGTATCCAGTTTGTCCTTTTTCTGCTTAATAATTATTGTGAATTGACCAATACCATCACTATTAGAAAAGTCTTCTTTATAATCAACCACAAATGCACGCGGGAAACTGTACTTTCTCTCTACAACACCAGCGTTGATAATTTCAACTTCTACCTGTCTGTAAGCAGCTGCATCCTCTGCTGGAACAACAGACCATAATGCTAACTGTCTAGTGCTGTCAAATGGATCACCATCTGTAGCCACTAAAATCTTTCCCGTAATCTCCAGAGTACTTCCTACGTCCTTTGTCCTTGCATTAGAATCTAAAGGAATATCTGTGCGGAATTTGATTTTCTGTACGCAATCCTTAGCAACCTCAAAACTATTTGCTCCATTCACTGTTACACGTAATGACATACGTAGTCACCTCCTTATTCACTAAATCCACCTTCGATACTGGTCAGTTTGGTCAAATCTTTCTTCTGCTTTACATGTAGATAAAATTCTCCCACACCTGTCTCATCATCAAGTGATTCCTCATACTCCATGACAAACGCATTTGGCAATGTATACTCACGTACTACCTGGTTCGCAGCTACTACATCTACTTTTACGTTTCTGTATGCATCCGCGCTTTCACTGGGTACTACGCTCCATTTTGCCATGTTGATTGTTCCGTCTTCTGCCTCTGCGCCCAACGAAAACAGCATCTTTCCACGTATTTTTAACGCGGTACCGTTATCTGTCGCTCTTGCGTTGGAATCCTTGGGAATTTCCGAAAAAAATTCTACGCTTGTCACGCACTGTTCTGATAGGTTGACTGGACCTGCCCCGTCAATTGTTACCCTGAAACCCATAAATCTACCTCCTTATCTTATATACCGGAAATACGATTAATCTGTACTTCCAAATTCCTTGGACTGCCATTAAAGGAAAGAGTCAACTCACAAATGCCATTCATGTCATTGATGCTATAATCCAAGCTGTCTCCCTCTGTAATGATTGCATTGATACAGTCCTGTTTTGCAAGCCACTTGCTCTTTTGGCTCTTAGGATTGTTCGAGAAGAAATCGCGAATATTATCCTCTTTGAAATCTCCTGTCACATACCTCAAAATTCGCTCAATATAAGTAGTAACCTGCGTTTTATATACCGGCTCATAAGTAGAGTGCTCTGTATCATACAAAAGATTTCTCGCCTTATAAACCGTTATATTTGTAATAGCCATCCCATCTTGGGATGCATTCTCTGAAGCAAATACCCATCCAAAATTCTTCTGATTAATTTGTGTTTTGATTGTGTTGGTAAATCCTGTTATCTCCTTGGGCATTGTGGTATATGCCATCAGTGAATGATTTCCTGCCTCGATATCAAACCTGACACCTGGCAATTCCAAATCAGTTCTTACCTTTGTCATGCTGAAATGATTTTTCAAATACTCTGGGCACTGACATGCTGCTCTAAATCCAGCCGCAACATAAGCACCGCCAATATAGACCCCTTCTATCCAAAGTCTTATAACATCCTCTTTTGCCTCTGAAAGCTCTACTCCGTTGTCGTCTGTGATATGCATCTTGCTGTCTAACACCACTCCTGACTTATTTTTAGGTAGCACTGTAAAATTAGGCAACACAGGAATTGCAAATTCACTGTATGGCTTTCCCATCAATGGGGAACAACGGTCCATCATTTTTTCAATACCTTCTGCTGCCACAGCATTAAATGTTGTTTCTTCCCTATTTTCAAAAGAAAAAAATGTCTCCACCCGATAATCTTTAAAAACATTCAAAAGGGTACTTAACGCCTCCATGCTATATACGTCTGTCCCAGCCTTCTTGACATTTCCCTGAAAGCGTTCTCTGTGAATTTTATTTGTCACATTCTGGCTCCATGATACATTGGGATAAATCGCATACCATATGGTATCGTTGAAATTATTTTTACTGTTTGTCGTATTCAAATATGTAATCAGTCTTGGTATGTTAGGGCTTTTTGCCAAAATCTCTGGTGAAATATTTGCAATCACAAGTGTAGGCATCATGCCCTTTGTCTTACTTTTATACTGGTCAAAGAACATCCGAATCCCCAACAATTTTTCTACTAAAGGTTTAACAACCTTAATAAAATTATCCTTGGAAGTACGATAAAATTCCAAATAAGAATTATAATTTGCCACTTCTGTTTGAACATCAATTTCTGTTGGTGTTGTTGCAGTCAGCGGACAAAATGTCCGTACTACAAGATTCTGTACATAATCATTTGGCGTTTCATTTACTGATTGATAGTCATCTGCCAAAACTTCAACAAGACCTGCTGTTACCTCATCATCAACCACTGCCAAACTAGTGGATTCTTCTTTTGGTGCCTCTAAGATTTTTAATTCTCCATTGTCTCCCATTGTCAGGACACCGGCTACAACTCCCTTGCCATTGTTTTCCTGTCCGCCATTTCCAAGCAAAAGGCGTGTCTTAATATCTTCAATTGCAAGTGGAAGCATTGCCATAATATTGTTATAATTTTTACTTGCATCCTCAAACAGCAAGTTTAGCTTATCCCCCAAATCAAGTTTCGCCGGATCTCCTTCTTCCAACGCAGCATATTTTTTGTAATTAAACTGAATTTCCTTGCGGACTAATTTAATATCCTCCATTACTTTTTTGGGAGATATCATTTCCAACAACTGTTCAAAGTGAAACTCAACATTCAGCAATCCTTGTGCTTTTCTTGAATCCATCACCGTTAAAATTGTCTTAAAAAAGCTGTCATAATCATTCAGGTTGATAGCAGTCAACATAGACGCCGGAATATTCTCTGGCCGTTCCAGTGTGTATCGAACAGACTGCGAATTTGCGTCAAAAAATGACCACACTGTAGGCTCGAACTTTCGTTCCATTTCTTCATAACTGTGACATTCCAGATATTGATTGATTTCCCGTATCTGATCATCACTTAGACTGTCAAGTCCTTTGACATCTCCAACCAGTGTCAACAGATCCAGCTTATCTGGATTAATCATATCCAGAAGCAGTGTACGATTTGTTTGATTGATTATCTCCATTTTTTCTCGCTCCTTATGTTTACTTTATTTTTCATTTACTATAAATTAATACATTTCTGATGGTTTCAGCTCTCTATACTGAAAAGTCAGTTCACTTATTTCATCTTCAAATGCGATATCGACTTTTGCTCCGGCAAAAAGCTGATAGCTTTTCTTTTTCATGAGGATTTCTCCACTTTTCATAATGCAGCAATCTGACTGGTTTGTTAAAATAACACTTCGCCCCTGCCCTGAACTGATAAAAATATGCCCAGCGCCTGCAAATGTTTCCTTTAAACCACAGCTTTCAAGTATTTCGGCCATAGAAATCACTCGGGTAGATGGCAATCGAAATAAATCATAAGATAGTGGGCTAATGTCATATCCTGATGCCGTCCTTGTAATATAAATGTTTAGACGTCCTACATAACTAGATTTTCCCGGCTCTGGACGTCCATCGTCATCGGGTATCACTGTAGGTCGCTTGGTTTTCATCAAAACAATCACTATAATTGTCACAATCACCAACACAATTATGAAAAACAAAATCACATACATCACACTTGGAAATTTATCTGGTTCCTCTATTGGAAGTGCTGGTGGTTCTTCTAAAACTACTTTTACAGTATCGCTTCCCAATATATTTGCTGGAAACGCTGCATAATCAAACGATACTTCTTTTTCACAATGCGTCGTTACTGTCTCATACATCTGTAATTGCCCATCCATTAGCGTTCCTTCTTGAAAATTGTCTGCATTTCCTATCGATAATTTGCTGTGTGCAAAATAATTTTCTCTCCATAGCTGAATATCGTTATTCTCCATATCATAAAAAGTATACACTATCGTTGCTTCTCTATCATACACTGAAGCATCAGGAACATCTGGCACGCGATCTTGATATGAGATGGATACTTTTGGTGTTACCCAATATTCTGGTATTTGTATAATTCGTATCTGGTTTCCTGGTGTCCCACGAAAACCCAACTCCATTTTTTCTTCTTTGGGATTCTCAATCTCAATTAAAGAGTAACGTTCTCCATTGACTTGCTTGACTCCCTCCGCATTTATATTCGTTGTTAAATCCTGTATTGGTGAGTTACTTGTCAGCAATACGCGAACTGTACTTGCATGTGCAAACGGAATGTCAATCCCCATCTTAACAGCATCTTCTCCTGCATCAATCACAGCCGCTGTCATTTGTTTGATATGAAACTGTTGCTGCAAAATAGAATCAATTGAATGTTGAATGTCCAATGCCTGTGGCGAATGATATACTCCTCCATTGGTTTTTGCTGCTGCCTGAAAAATAGAATTTTCTATATCTTCCATTTCCTCTCCAAGTCCAATAACATGAATCCGAATCCCAGATTGTACAGCTTGTACAGTTGCGGACTGATATGCCGTATATGCAATTTTTGTTGCATCCTCGTCTTGCATCAAACATTCTCCATCGGATAACAAAACAATATCTTTTTCTGTCGCAGAACTATCCATGAGCATTTCCACAGCTTGCATCATCCCATCTCCTGCATTGCTGTAACCTGTATATTGTACAGTTTCCGCCACTTTCATAATTTCATTTCTGTATGCATTTTTCAAAAGTGTTTGCTTCGCACATACTTCTGCATTATATGCTACAAATCCGATTTCAAAGTTAGAAGGGAGTGTATAGATGAACTGCGCAATACCATCAATCGCATAGCGATTTGGATCGTTGTTTTTCATACTACCACTCACATCAAGCAGAAATACTACTGCTTTTTCTTTTGTGCTTTCCGCGTATACGAAACAGGGAACTTTGACAGCTAACAGAAAAATACAGACCACAATCAGAAATTGCACTAGAGAAAATTTTTTCCTCACTCTCTTAGGTCCTCCCTTGTCTTATTAACAACCT
>ERZ778513.361-NODE-361-length-39048-cov-11.652143_pt1 | contig 39048 bp, 32 predicted proteins | sample MGYA00510345_ERZ778513 | MGnify/ENA primary metagenome ERZ778513 (study PRJEB29527, sample SAMN07138966) | mouse gut metagenome | material: feces | host: mouse | place: China:Nanjing | collected 2016-01-25 ... | reverse complement strand
GGCGTATATGGGTATGATATTTATTATAATAAGACAAATTATGAACTTGCATATACAGTGGAATATTTAGAAAATGTGGTGGTAGTTGTAATCATGGCCGGAACAAGGGAAAATTTTTATGACCAACTGAAACTGTATATGAGAAAAGTGTGATTTAGTAATAATTCCACGATTTTTGCGAAGTGTGTTAGTAAAGCTTATTGCGTGGCAAGGGATTATGATATGACTAACTCAAACTCCCCACATTAAAAATGGGATTTGTACTTTGAAAAATCAATACTTTAACTCACAAAATAGTAATCAGGTAGCTATGGAACCACTCTCCAATGCTTTTGGCAGTCTTTGAACAAAGCTGGATGTAAATTCTTCCAGCTGCTGACAGCAGACAGTGATTGACTGGAACAAAAGAGTTTCCGTCGGACCATCCAAGGGTCAACATGCGGTAACCGCACTTGAATTTCATAGAGCAGTGGTCAAAGACTTTCGCCAGAAGTTCTGTTTTCCTTGAACGGGAACGGTCAAAGAGACTGTCATCTATAATGAAGACATCCCTGCGGTTTTCATCTGTAAGGGGCTTCATGAAGACATTGATGATTCGGGTGGAAAGCAGTGTTGTAAAACGAAGTCAGTTGATCTTTGGATTATTGAGGAAACGGTAAATTGTGTTTTTACAGAAAGAGCCGTCAAATACACCTGTTTTCCTCTGCATATACATACTTCGATCCGAAAAAGTGAGGCAGAACAGATATCGAAACACTTCGATTAGCGGGATTCCCTTCACTTTTTTGGCATTACATTTGAAAAGAAGCTGTCCGATTTGGAATTCTTTCATAAAATTTGAGACAGAATTGGAAATTTCATTTCCGTTTTCAACATTATATGGTATACTTGACATGGCATAAATCTCCTTGCTGTGTAATTGTTTTAGGACAACTCAATTATACCACATGCAAGTGGTTTATGCCTTTTTTATGGGCTAAAGTATTGGTTTTTCAAGGTTCAGCACACCAAAATGGTGTGGGAAGTTTGAGTTTAATAATAGAAGATTTTGCACAGGAACAAAATAGATTGATAAAATTCTTTTGTATCTAATAGTGCAAGAAGATAGTGTGAGAAGAACTTCTAACTGCCTGTGGCAGTTTCCACTCGCAGCAAGGCTGCTTCGCGAAGAAGTTCTAAGTCTCACACCGAGAAATGCCTGAAATATGGCATTTCTCATCTGGATTTGAGTTGCGGCAGAGCCGCGACATGGGAGTTTGTGTGAAAAATAAATTTTTCACACGGCAAATTTGTGCTTACGCATTGTGAATAGAGTTCACATTAAATTCGCAGATTTTGGTAAGAATGGAGATTTTTATATAAGATATGCGCAAATTTGTAAGAGGTACATTGATTAATTTGTGTGCATATAACAAAAAATCTGCGGTAAAAGCAGGAGCAAGAGAAATTTCAAGAGGTCATTAAAACAGATGGGGGAATAAACGATATGAAAAAACAATGTTTATTGATAGCATCAGTTGTATGTGTTTTGTTGTCCGTAGGGTGCAGTAATTCCGCAAAGCTTAGTAGTGTTGCAAAAGAATTAGATGTACAAAAAGTAGAAATAATGAAAACAAAAGAATTAGAAATGCAACAAGAGACCATACAAAAATTTGAGGAAAAGAAGTATGAGTATTATCTGACAAAAGAGGAATTGCTTACAGATATTGGGCAGGGAATTATTTTTCGTATCGATACTGCATTTCAGAAGCCAATGTGTCCAATCGTAACAGGGGGGAATTGGGCTTTTTATGTACATAAGAACAATGTAGTAAACTTAGAGATTTCTTATTCTAATTTGATTGCTACAAACGGGAAAAAATTTTATCCCTATAAGGAACAGGTTATTGTGGATGTGATATCGCCAGAGGGAGATTGTGCCTATCATTTTGAGAAGTTAGGCGATGAAATTATGCAGGATACTTCTATTCAGAAACAGATTGCAGTCACCCCAGGAGAATGGATGTTGCAAATTAACTTTGCATACGAATGTGATGAAGCGCGGTCAAATTTTAAGGTATGTGCAGCCTACGAATCACCATCAGAAGAAGATATTTGTTGGCTAAGAGAAGCACGTATCGGAGAGAATGCTGCTAATACGAAAGGTGCTATACAGGAAAATAACGTTGCCAATTTTGCGTTGACAGAGACAGGAAAGGAATTTCTGGAATATATTTGTAAGACAGTCAATGATTTTAACAGCAATGACAAGAAAGACGAGGCGTTTTGGAAGGACTTTTTATTTTTGGCATATACGGGGTTGTGGGAAGATGATGCAGAAATCATCAAAGTACCTCGCGACGATTTGGGATTTGATGAACCAGTAGTAAAAGTAAGTCTTGAGGACGTGCAATCTTATGTAAGACTGGTTTTTGGGGAGGAGCTTCCTGATTTTAAACCCTCATTTGAGGAGATGAAGAAGGGGCAGACATCGTTCTTTTATAAAGAGGGATATTATTATATTGGCACTTCAGATTTTCCAGATTATCAGTATCACTTTGTAGACTGCACTGTCTACGAGGGAGAGGGTGGTATTTATGCAGTTGCGGAGTATAATATTGATTTTGAAGGAGAAAGCAATGTAGGAGTGGTGCGACTCACACTTATTCCAGCAGACAATGCAAATGGATTTGTAGTTATTGCAAAAGAGGAAGTGCTATCTTAGCGAGAGAAGACGTTTACTTTTCTAAATGGTTTTGCTTTTGAGAAAGAACTGTGTGATTGAAAGCTTTCAAAGAATGAGGAATTAGTGTGAAAAATAAATTTTTCACACGGCAAATTTGTGCTTACGCCCAAATTCGCAGATTTTGGCAAGAATGGAGATTTATATGAAAAGAAAAGTTAGAACAATCTCAGTAAATCAACAAAAGTTTGTATGGTGGTATACGATTGATAATTATGTCACAAAAGTATATTTGTCCCCATTTGAGGATAAAACTTCAAAAGTAATTGTTGTTTTCCCAGATGTAATTCCCAGTCTTTATGGCCAATATAACGAAAGTATTGTTGTGTCTTATGGTAATGAGAATGAGAGTATTGCCGTGACCAAGGAGAACTATGTTTGTTTGGCATTGGTGCATGGTTTTGAGCTGTACAATGAGAGTATTGTAATATCCAAAGAGAAGACAGAGTGTTGTATTAAGATTGTTGCGCCCAAAATGGCAGGGTTTTTGTTGGATTATTTTACAAAACAAAAGAATATGTTTGTGACGCGCAAAAGTATTGTGCTAAACGGATATGATTTGTTTTCCCAGATGGGCTATCATATTATTGAGATAAAAAAGGGGTTGTGTTGGTAAATTTATTGTGTGTAAAGACGAAACGATAGGGAGGATATTGTGTATGGAACGCTGTGCATGGTGCATGTGTAATGAGAAAATGATGCGATATCATGATGAGGAATGGGGCGTACCATTGCATGATGATAGAAAACAGTTTGCTTTTTTGATGATGGAAGTAATGCAGTGCGGTTTAAACTGGAATATGATGATTCAGAAAAGAGAAATATTTGAGAAATGTTTTGATGGCTTTGACTATCAAAAGGTAGCACAATATACCGAGACGGATATCCAAAGAATTATGGAAACCGATGGAATGATTCAGTCGCGCAGAAAAATCGAAGCAATTATTCATAATGCAGAGTGCTTTTTAAAAATTCGTGCGGAGTTTGGGACATTTAGCGCATATTTATGGCGATTTTCAAAGGGAAAAATAATTTTGTATATGGGACATCAGAAAGGAAATTTGCCGGCAAGAAATGGACTTTCCGATACAATTAGTAAGGACTTAAAAAAGAGGGGATTCAAATATCTTGGGTCAGTGACAGTATATTCTCATTTACAGGCATGTGGTATGATTAATGACCATGTAGAAGAATGTTTTCGATACAAAGAAGTTTTAGCAGGAGCTGAGACTGTTAGAAAGAGAAGGGATAACGAATAATACGAGTGTGAAAAATAAGATTGACAAAGAAAAATATTGTGATACAATTTATTCTAACAATTACAGACAAAAAGCATTGACGAGGAGGAGTACATACTATTCTGATGAACAGAGAGAAAGTGGCTGGTGAAAACTTTCGTGATGGTAGTGTGGAAGTAGCCTTTGAGCTTTGAATTGAACAGAAAATTCCAAATAGAAAATTCTAAGTAGACTTCAACGGAGATTCCCACCGTTATCAGGGGAAGCGATATCGGAATGAGTACATTCGTGTGAAATTAAAATTTCACACATCCTGATTTGAGTGCCCGCAAAAGCGGGCAGATGGGAGTTCGTGTGTTACATTCCCGCATCGTATAGAGCGCAGAAATTTTTCTGAATTTAGGTGGTACCACGGACATGTTAGTTCGCCCTAAGCATATTTGCTTAGGGCGTTTTTTGTCTGTTTTGTAAATTCAAGAATGTCATTGGCATTCTTGTTGCGTGTGTATGCGTTTTGTTAATCTCTACCAATTCACACGCTTGCAATAATTTACTTTCGCGAGCAATGAGCGAAACAGACATTTGCGAATGCCGCGAGATTGTTAATTTATAGGAGGTATCCACATGGATAAAAAGTATGATTTTCAGGAAACGGAGAAAGAACTGGAAAAATTTTGGGAAGAACATGAAATTTACAATTATCAAAAGGGGGAGAAAATATTTTCTATTGACACACCGCCGCCAACAGTCAGCGGAAAATTGCATATTGGTCATATATTTTCCTATACACAAGCAGAGATGATTGCGCGATTTAAGCGAATGCAGGGATATCAAGTATTTTATCCTTTTGGCTTTGATGATAATGGTCTGCCCACAGAACGTTTGGTTGAACGAGAGGAAAATATCCATGCCAATATGTTGTCGCGCAGTGAATTTCGAGCAAAGTGTATTAATACAATCACTAAGTATGAAAAGGAATTTAAATGCCTTTGGAAGCGGTTGGGATTTAGTGTAGATTGGACACTACAATATCAAACCATATCAGATTTGTCCCAAAAAATATCGCAGAAATCATTTATTGAACTGGCAAAAAATAAGAAAGCCTATATGCGAGAGTCTCCTGTGTTATGGTGTACTGAGTGTCGCACTTCCATTGCGCAGGCAGAATTGGAAACAAAGGAATGTGACACTGCATTCAATTATCTAAAGTTTACTACGCCGCTGGGAAATTTGTTGATTGCTACTACAAGGCCAGAACTACTTGCCGGTTGTGTATGTATCTTTGTACATCCAGATGATGCGCGATGGAATTCATATATTGGTACAAATGCATGTGTGCCATTATATGATTTTGAGATTCCAGTTTTGGCCGATGAAACAGTATCTATCGAAAAGGGAACAGGTGCAGTAATGTGTGCGACTTTTGGCGATATGACGGATGTTGAGTGGTGTCACAAGCATAGCCTTCCATACAAAAAGATAATCCTTTCTGACGGAACAATACAAGAAGATGTGGCGTTGATTGGTGGAATGACCGTTACAGAAGCGCGCGCATATATTATAAAATGCTTGTGCGAAAAAGAGCTTCTTGTTAAGCAGGAGACCATTCAGCATATAATTGCCATCCATGAGCGATGCGGAACATCAGTTGAACTGATACCATCAAGACAGTGGTATATTGATGTGCTCAAAGACAAAGAAAAATATCTCAAGGCGGCTGATGAAATCAACTGGCATCCTACTCATATGAAAAGTCGGTATAAATTATGGGTCGAGAATTTAAAATGGGATTGGTGTATCTCAAGACAGCGCTATTTTGGAGTGCCATTTCCTGTTTGGTATTGCAGAGATTGTAAAAAACCTATTTTTGCTGTGGAGGAGCAGTTGCCAGTCAATCCAATAGAAAGTCAACCATTACAGCCCTGTGAATGTGGGTGCAATGTGTTTACTCCTGAAGATGCGGTTTTTGACACATGGGCAACATCTTCTGTTACGCCTCTCATTAACGCTAGATATGGCGAAAACAATGATATTTCCAATGAAATTCTTCCGATGGGAATGCGAAGCCAAGCACATGAAATCATTCGCACATGGGCGTTTTACTCGATTGTTAAGAGCCTGTATCACACTGGAAAAATACCTTGGAAAGATATTATGATTAGCGGTTTTGTACTGGCAAAACCCGGTGAGAAAATTAGCAAATCAAAAAAGAATAGCGCTGATACTCCTATCGAATTGATTGAGAAGCATTCGGCTGATGCAATTCGCTATTGGGCAGCCAACGGCAAGCTTGGAACAGATACTTTTTTTAGTGAAGACGAACTAAAAATTTCAAAAAGATTGATACAAAAGCTCTATAATGCTGCAAAATTTGCGATTTTACAATTAGATAATTTTATAAAACCAAAAGCGTATGATGAATCTATCTTGCTTCCAGTTGATAGATGGATTTTGCAGAGAGTAAATGAAACTACTTTAAAGGCGATAGCGCTGTTAAATGATTATGAAATTGGTCAGGCAAGACATGAAATAGACAACCTATTTTGGAAAGATTTTTGTGATTATTATATTGAGATTGTAAAAGAGCGATTATATCAACCAAAAAAGCATGGAACACAACAACAGTATTCAGGACAAATAGCAATTTACTACAGTTTGCTGGGGATTCTCAAATTGTATGCCATCTATATGCCCTACATTACAGAATATATTTATCAAGATTTTTATCGGAAATATGAGAAAGAAATTTCATTGCATCAGACGTTGTGGGAGACACGAAAAAAAGAACAAAATTATATTGAATTTGGCGAACATCTAAAGGAAGTGATAGCCAGAGTGCGCAAAGATAAGGCTGAAAAGCAAATGTCCATAAAAGAACCAATTTTAGAAGTGGTCATTACTTGCCCAAAACGATTTCGAGATTTTTACAGAAAATCTGAGAAGGATATCAAAGCTTGTACAGGCGCAGAGCGGATTATAATTCGCAATTAGAAAGTGCTTGAAACGTAGTTATGATGCAATTTTGATGCTTTCTTATCATATAATGCAAGTCAACAACCTTTAGACTATGCTTGGAATAGAGCAGGAGGCTATATCTTCCTATAATATAAGTCAATAATCCCGCCGCAACAAGCTGACAAGCATCAAATTTGCAATGCAGCAAGCTACGAGATTACGACATTCGCCCAATGTTGGCTTTGCAGTTGTCTGTCTTATTGCTTGCGAAAGCAAACCGAAATCATGGAAATTTCCTATTGTGCAAAGCTGTCAGAACGCTTGTTTTAACATAAGTTTATACAAGCGTTCTATTAAATTGGGAATGGTATCTGTAGAAAAGTTTTGTGGAGAATACTTATGGACGTTTTAATAAAAATATTATTTATTATATTACTAAATATTTTTGCAGAGAAAGGATTTCATTTGGATTTGAATGTCCAATCTCAAGAAGAAAACAGAATTTCGACTGCCGCACTAATACAAGTTGTAACGCCATTACAGACAATTGGAAATACGCTTTATTATGGTGATATTATTATTAAGTTGCCAGATGGTATAACTGCCGAATGGAAAGACCCAAGTTTAGATAATCAGTTCGCAGGAGATGTGATTGACTTAAAAGGAATGGACAATGCTGATGTTCCTTTAGCGCCAAGATTGTGGATTACACATTATAGAGCACAATGTGCAAATGAAACAGAATTGATAGGGGCCTTATTAGAACAATTGCCGGGTATAACATTACGTTTGTGGTATTGGAATTTTATGGACAATGTGAAATTTTTTACTTATTCCAATAAAGAGAAAGCTGGTTATATACTACTGTGTAAAAACGAGATATATTTTGTAGAGGAATTAATGTACGAAGGGAAGTATATTTTTAAAGAATGGGTGAACAACCATGCAGTTACATGGAAAGACAAATTTGAGTATGTTGGAGATACAAAAAATAATGAGAACATTATTTTGCTTAACACACTTCAACTAGGGGAGGATTCCTTTCTTGTCTTGCGATATACAGACCAAGATGGTAGGAGATGGCTTAAATTGTTTTGTGATAAAGAACCAAGTAAGGTTTGGCAAGAAATTGAGATTGCACCAATTGAAAAGCCTCATGATGAAGTGATTACATATAACGATTATAATTTTGATGGATATTTGGATATGAATATTTCAGCAGAAACAATTTACTTGTGGAAACCTGATACAAAACAGTATGAGGCGACACAAGTTCCATCTGAGTTTTTACAATTACAAAGTAAAGCATATTTTTTAGACACAGAAGTTATTTGGGGATATAAGCATAGTTCTGTAGAACCAGGATATCAAAACAATTATGATGAGATAGAGACTCTTTGGAAATGGACAGAAGATAGACTGGTCAAAAAGCGTGCGTGCAAAGCACAAATACGCGGAGAAAGCGTACAAATTTCTGCGTTTGAAAATACTTCTGACAATAAAATATTTGATAGCAATTTCACATTGGAACAATATCAAGAGAGCGATGAAACAGTACAGAAACTTTATCAAGAATTTTATGAAAATATGGTGCCCGCAGAAACATTTACTCATGCGCATACTGTAAAATATGACAAGAAAGATATTGTTGATATTCCGCAGGAATTGTTGGATTTGGTGGCAGATGCCATGCTAAGTGGCACAGAAGTTGAAACGTTAAAACCGATGTTAAATGATAGAGTGTTGTCAGACGAGGAGATTTTATCGATTGCAGAAAATAATATTGATTTGCGTCAGACGGTTATCGATAAGACTTGGAGAAATCCATATATTATGGTAATGACAGATGGCGACAATGATGGTGTGATGGATATTATTGCAAGGGAAAGTTACGGTGGAAGCGATGGCTCAGTAGAGTTCGTTTTTTATCAAGGCCAGGAAAATGGTACTTTTCAGCGCACAGATGCATTTCCCTCTATGCAGGAGGAGTTTGGCACGTTATTATATAAAGATAAAAACTATCTATTTCGCACTCTTTTTGACTATAATAAAAAAATTTATAATGGTCTTAGTATTAGCTATTATATAGATGGAAAACGTGTGGAGGAAGCAGTTCTTATGTTGGTTCCAAAAAACTATAAGACAATACTGACAGAATGTACTCAGCAAAAATATAAGTCTTATGCAGAACAGATTGCAATGGAAAGTTTTCTATATAAAATATATTTGCAAGAGGAAGGTAGCATCATAGGAAACAGTGAGCAAAAGTTAGCCGATTATGGCAAATATCAATGTGATTTAAACAATGATGGTGTGATAGATACCTATCAAAAGGAATTGTGGGAGCCAAGTAGCATTTATATCTGTGAATACCTTTATTTCGATGGTGATGGAAAAGCGATAGCACCAGTGAAGGAAGCGCTTGATTCTTTGGATGGAACACCAATTATGATGTGGGTAGATTTGGTTGAGGATAAAAATATTATCAATGTAATGGCACAGACAGGTCTTGAGGAGTTTACAATTACGGGTTTTATAGTCAATGATTTGGACTATGAAAAATTATATGAAGTTTGCGTGGATGTAACTTATACAATCGATATAAAGGGAACAAGAATGTAATATTTGATTAAAACATAATTTGGAATTATTGATAATTCTGATAAATCGAAAACCCTATGCTTAATAGAACAAGAGCAACTTATAAAAGCGAATTATTGATAATTCTGATAAATCGAAAATGGGAGATGGTCATATAAAATGCAAAGTGGCGAAATTCCTTATGTAGTTGTGTGGATTGATGATAGTAAATGGCAACAATATTTGCCATTTACTATCATTTCATAAATAAAAGATTTAATTGGAGAGCGAGGGACAAGAAAAGAAACAGTAATTTGCACAATATTGTTGATTATTCTAAAGCGTCCTTCTTACTATCTCCAAAAGGTTCTTCAAGTAACTTTGCTACTTCCGCGTCAGTCATATAGGCAACGCCTGTGATTTCATCATTTTCGTTGCGAATAATCTTGATATTGATTCTTCCTTTCGGGTTCATATTCAGCGTGCAAAAGGACTTGTTGGACCGGAGGTCTAAAAAGATATTGACAAGCTGTTCTTGATAATAAAAATCTTTGTCATTCATTGTAACACCGACTGCCTGGTATTTTTCCGTTTGTGCTTGTGCCCACTTTTTATCTTGCAGACTGTCAAAGTCATCGTTCTGATCGAGTCGATTTAAAAGCATGGATTGAAAATCCCATCTGTCATCTTTTAGTGCTCTGTCTAACCAAGATTTCAGTTGTGTTTCGTTCATAGAGTCTGCTAAACATGAAAAAAATGCGATTTCCTCATCAATATATGCTTTCTCAGCAAAGTCGGCAAACAAAGAGGAATCTATGCCAAGTCCATGTGTGGCAACAGAGAAGAAGGCAATATCATCGTCTGCATAAAGTTTTTCGAGCCACTTTTTTTGTGAACTTTTATCTAGTTGGGAAAAAGTTATCTCAAATAGCGGCAAGCTGTCAGCCATATAGTATCGCTCCACCAAGGAAGCATAATCTGTAGTATGTGTGTTGGTTTCTTCAGGTGTAGAAGTTTGGTTTCCAGATGCCAGAGAATTACTAGAGGGCTGATTGGATGCGGCAGCAGTGGAGTAAACACCAATGAAGGCTGTACCTAGAATAATGCACAGTGTCAGAACACCTGTTAAAAGCTGCATTGTTTTCGACTTTCTTTTGAAATTCATAATTGCACCTAACCTTTCTTTAAATAGTTGTTTATTTTCGTGTAAAGTGACAGCTCCAAGATTTTCTTTGTATTTCCCTACTGCTGCCATCGCGTCAAGTAAAGTTTTTCCATAATTCTGCGCATTGTCGCATCCTATTTGAATAAGAACAGCTTCATCGCAAGAAAATTCGCAAGCTTTTGTAATTTCATGGCTCATAAAATGCACAAGAGGATTAAACCAATGGAGACAGACCGTAACTTGCACCAACCATTTGTAAAACATATCTCCCCGTTTGTAGTGTGTGAGTTCATGCAAAACAATATATTGGAAATCCTTTTCAGAAATATCTATACTCGGCAGTACAATACATGGATGGAAAAAGCCAATCAACAGTGGAGAGGAAACGAGTGGATTAACACATAGTTCTATTGGCTTAATAATGCCTGCCTGTTTTGCAATGATAGAAAGCTGGTCTAAAATTCTAATATCAGAAATCGGGGTTAAACTAGCTTTAATATATTGTATAAAGTTCTGATAAATTGTTATTTTCCGTATTATTAGACCAAGTGCAGTTATCAGCCAAATCAACCACATTTGATGGATTAACAATATCCAAATGTCTTGAAGCGAATGGACTGTTGACGAATTTTGTATTGGGTTATTTACATTTTCATTGTCTGATTCTATTACAATAGCAGAAGTAAGATTCTCTCTCGGAATGTTTGGGGTAGACTGTTGTTGTGGAAAAGGTGCCGTCTGTGTAATTGTCTGATCGACAAGTTGATACAGCTTTCCCAACAGGTTTACTTCTAGTCTGAATGGAAGCAGCAGCCGCAAAATAACAACAAGCCAAATGTAATATTGCCACTGTCGACTGATTTTGTTCTTTATAAAACTTTTTCCAAAAAGCAATGTCAAGATAAGCAAACTGCCAGAAAAAGACATAGACAAGAAAATTTTCAAGACTATATTCATTGTTATTCTTTTCCTTTCTCCAGCATCTTTTTCAAGTCTTCATATTCTTCGTCTGTTAATAAATCACCTAGAATCAGATTAGAGACCAAACCTTTTGCGTTACCCTCATAGATTTTATCCAGAAAATTTTTTGTTTGTACTGTCTGATACTCCGCTTCTGACACAAGCGTGGTATATTCGTTGTGACGTCCAATTTTCTTAGCGCTTAAAAAACCCTTATTTATCAGCCGCGACAGGATTACAATCAAAGTATTTTTTTGACATGGTTTGCCTCGGGCTGAAAGCCCGTCCATAATATAGGAAAACAGTGTCACCTTCTCTGGATTTCCCCACACGATTTTCATAATTTCAAGTTCGGCATCGGATATTTGTTGTACCATATTTTCCGCCTCCTTAATGTATAACATAATGTTGACAATAAAAGTATAACACTATGTCGTCCTTTCTGTCAAGCAAGTTTCTTCCAAGTTATAATATTAAAGAACATTGCCGTTACAATTCACACCCAACATTATGCATTGTTGACAGACTGATACCATCGTACAAGGTCGTGATATGCAATAATACTTACTGATATTAATTAAAACAACGAAATAGTTATTATTAAAAACGTGCATGTTTTACTGCTGAGAGTTCTTATTCTACAATTTTAGAAATTTTCTGAGGAGGCAGTTACGGTTATACTTATATATTCCTTATTTTTATGTACCTGCACAAGCTATTCTAAATCATGCATCACCCACAGTATCCTTGTATTAATGTAATAAAATGAACTTTTTTGAAAAAATATTTTAAGATAAGAAATTTATTGTTAAATAATCATTTGATATTATGAAAATTTCCATATAAAAAAGCAGGAAATCTTAAGAACCTGCTTTTTTATGCACAGACCCGTGCAGAGGAAATAAGCCACTCAAGCGGCGCACGGGTCGCGCGGCGAGTAGGGGGAAGATAAACCTTCCCTACTCGATTGCACAGACCCATATAGAAGAAATAAGCCACTAAAGTAGTGCATGGGTCGCGCGGCGAGTAGGGGGGAAGATAAACCTTCCCTACTATAAAATTATAGTCATTTATACTGGTTGTAAATCGTTTGCCAAAGTTTCTACTATGTGTAATGGCAAATTCAAATCCTCTGAGATTTCTTCCTTAGTTAATTTTCCCCTTTCTAGCATACGCTTTGCCGCTTCAATTTTCTCGTAATTTACAATTTCTTCCATAATCTTACTCATAATTTTCCGTCCCTCCTTATCTTTCTTGAAATATCTTGCTCTGTCTGCCAGTTCTTTATAATTCATCTCGTCAGGATTTGCACAGCTTAAATCCTACATTAGCCGCCCAAGAGGTGTATCATCTTTAATCTCTCCATTTACATAGATGATATGTGCTTTATCATCAAATAATTTTCCGTTTTCTTTGATTGTTCTCTCAATATGATAAATAGGAAGATTTCCTTTAAGCACATCATTCTCTGTAATAAATATTACATATGTTTCAGGAAGTAGTTCTGTATCATCTCCCGGAAGGATAGCATTGACATCCATTAAACTGCTGTTGTATCTTGCGCGTTTTGGTTTGGCTCCATTGTCAGCTTTTTGTATTTCGACGTCATACTGTTTCTTTTCCAAGTCTATTGTTTTTACATCCATTCTAATAGAACGTCCTTGTAGATTTTTTATGCTGGCCGTCCTTGCTCTAAAATTTTGCACACCACCTAGAGAGCTTGTCGTATCCACAAATTCACTGTTCCCGCGCTGCCGCTCAAGTTCCTCCAAGTCACTCATCGCCCGAAGCCCCCTTGAGTCAAGATAGTGACACGTACTTTTTGAAAAAAATAATAAAACAGGACATTTTTTGTTATTCTTGTTTGATGATAACGTCACACTATTACCACTTCTTTTATACAAAAAAGCAGGATACTTTAATTTTAAGGACTCCTGCTTTCATAAAACACTTTGTTTCATAAATGTATTGACGCACTTATGCCTTTTTCTTACGATTTCTCTGTACCACAGCACTCTTAAACGCCTTCATCATAGCTGGTGAAAGTTCTTCGCAATCCTCATCAAATACAATAGGATTGTTTTTTGCGTCCTCAATTTCTTTCAACTGTTCTTCGGTAGGCTTTTGCCCACTGTCAATAATGAATGTCTTGGTCATAATACAGGCTCCTTTCCGCATTTGTTGCAAGTCTGGCTGAGATCAATCGAATTGTATCTTTTCTTTCTGTAAATACCACAAATAAGACATCACCAACCTTGCCTATTGCAATATACCGATCTTCATCAACACTATGTTCAAAATCAAACATTTCAATATAATATGGATCATCAAAAACATATGCTGCTGTTTCAAAAGAAATCTTATGTTTTTCCTTGTTTATGGTATTTTTATCTTCATCCCATTCAAATTTCATGTCTGCTGTCTTTCTTATCTATTTATATGGATAGTATAGCATCAATTAATAAGTACATCAATTACATTTTCTCCCCATGACTTTACAATAAATAACCGCCACCACTGTACTGAAAAACGTCGCCACGATCGCAGGCGCGATCACCGCTGCCGGATTGGCACTCCCATACTGGCTGCGGTAAGCAATAATATTCACTGGTATGAGCTGTAGCGACGAGATATTCATCACAAGAAAAGTACACATTTCATTACTTGCCGTCCTTGCCCTAAAATTTTGTACACCACCTAGAGAGCCTGTCGTATCCACAAATTCATTGTTCCCGCGCGCCCTCTCCAGCTCCTCCAAGTCGCTCATTGCCCTAAGCCCCCCTTGAGTCAAGGTAGTGACATGCACTTTGTAAAAGTTGTTTAAAACCAGTAATTTATTAATCGTATTTTTGTAAAATTTTACCAATTCCCAGAAAATTCATACATAAAAGCAGGACTTTCGTTTCAAGAATTCCTGCTTTCATAATCCACTATATCGCTTGTAAATAGTTGACAAGTACTTCCATTTTACGCAAAGACAAATACCAATACTTTTTGGGAATATTATTTAGAAATATTACCATCATCAAGACTTCTTGTTTTCCATAAACCTTTTAAATTCATTTCAAATATGTCATGATAACAGCTTTTAACCGTTGTTCTCCGGACTCATACATGAGGCACTTACAATTAACTTCGTAATTCACATCAATAAGAACATTCATGCCATGCTGGTCTGCGATATCCAAAACATTCACAAATGGAATAGAACCAATCTCGACATATTTCCAAAATTTCCCTTTGAACTGTACAACCTGAATATGCCGTGTACAGTCATCCATGTTTGTAAACACAATCAGATTTCCATCCTCACAAAGTACCTTTTCAATCGTTGTAAGCCCTTTCGCCCTTTTGGGCGGAATAAATGTAAGCACATTGCGTCTCCCCAAAATTTCCTTTATGACTTCCCAGTCAGATTCTTTTCTGTGACTTTTTCCAAGCTTCATTTTCAGTAATGAAACCTCTTCCTTCGAAATTAAATTCCACTCTGGTTTAACAGCGTCATATTTTTCAATTTTTTTCATCTCTGCGTACTCCTTATTTTTTAAGTCTAAACCTTATTTTTGCGGCTTCGCCTCACCACCGCATTCTTAAACGCTTTCACCATAGCTGGTGACAACTCCTCACAATTCTCACCAAATAGAATTGAACTTTTTTGTACCTCTTGCACTTCTTTTAGTTGTTCTTCCACAAGCTGCGTACAATGTGTGTCGCAAAGCTGTTAATTTCCTTATACATCTTTGTTTAATCGAGTAGGGAATGCTTTCCCCCACTCGCTGCGCGCTCCGTGCGCCGCCTTGGCGACATATTTCCAAAAGAAACCTGTCAACATTTCCAACAAGTTTCTTTAACCGACATCTATTTTAGTAATAAGGAAAGTACCTTGGGGCAGGCGCCTTTCCCGTATTTAAATTTTAAGGCGTGCCTGATAATCTCGGGTAAATAATACCTGTCATTATCTATCCTTAAATAACCTTCCTGCTTCATAATTTTCTCTTCTCCCTGTGTGAGCTGAAATGTGTCACTAGAAAATGGTAAAATTTTATCTTCTGCTGGCGCATGTTCCAGCTTATCAAAGATTGGTCCAAGTGCTTTAATTTCATCCCTTATTTCACCAATCTTATCCGTTGAGCATTCTGATACAGCTTTTTTGATTTCTGTAGGCATTAAATACCTATCTGTATAAACAGGTTTACCTGCATTTACAGTCACTTTTTCTAGAAATCTTATGATATCCCGCGCCTGTAATTGTCCATTAAAATCTGATAATGCCGCCAAAATCCATCTCGATGAATTTGCTTCATTGGAAGTCGGCTTTCCAAGTTTCACTCCCCATAATTTATGAAGTGTCTGGTCAATTACATCTCTTGGCGCCATTTCAAGTGGAACATCCTCCTCATAAAAATCTGATACAGCCTGACTAGTCAGCCAAGCTGCTAATCTTAATGCTTCCGTACTTGACCACTGCAATTCGACCGAACGGTAGAGTGAATGAAACTGCTCATAATTGATCGTCAGCGAGTCCCGTACCATATCCTTTCTCAAAAATATCATAAAGCCCAAATTGTGGTATGATATCTTCACTTCATCAATTAAATCCCTGCATAATGCTGCTATGGCACTTCTCTCATTTTGCGATGAAACCGTATGCTGAAAAATCTCTTCTAAACCATCAATTAAAAATACTACTTTAATGCACTTTTGATTCAACTCCTCCTCAAATTCTTCTATTGATTGATATGCTTTATTAACAGCATCTAATACGACTTTTTTCCAAATTTCTTTCCATTCCAATATATCATGCTCATTTCTCATATATTCCAGCAGCATGTCCTTGCTGTGTACATATACAGAATTGTTGATTTTTTCTTTCAAGTTGTACTTGTTATAATTACATATAGCATTTTCTATAATTTTAGGAAACCCTCCTGCGTTGCCAGAAGCTAAGAGTAGGACAATCAGTGTATGCATATCAGCATCTAGAACTGCCGTATGCGTTCCATTTTTATCCATACGCTTTATAAAGCTTTCCCAATATTGATCCCTTAATATCTCTCTGTATAAAAATGTTTTCCCTGATCCTTTGGCTCCCATGATTACTGTATTTGGAACACTGTTTTTATATTTCTTTATTAGATTCTGAATGGAATCTGTCATTAATACTTCAAATGTACCATTTCCTTCCGCAGTAATCTGGTTTGCAGCGAAATCATGAATATATTTAATGATCTTATCACGCGATAATTTGTAATGTTGCATTTGTACTCTGCTTGGTGCCATATAACTATTTTTTACAATCTCACAAATATTTTTATAAAAATATCTTCCATTTAAATTCTTCATTATTTTAGGAAGAGACTCCAAATGAACAAGTTCACTCGCAAAAGGAAGTACTGTCACAATATCATCCGTGATAGGAACCCTGTCATCTGTCATATATTGATCATATACAGCGACTAATTCACTAATAATATCACTAGTAGTCACACCTTCCTGCACCATTGTTAATAAGATTTCGGGTATTTTAGAATTTTCATTCAATGGTAATCCTTTGCTTAACTGGTTTAATAAAATCTCTGTTCCCTTTACTGACTGATAAGATGTTGATGTTACAAGATATTTCTTTACTCTTGGATTAAATAACAACGGCGCTGAAAATTCGCTTAATCCTGCGCGCAAATCAACTAAAACCAGTTCTGCATTTACTTTCTCACCCAATTTTGACAAAACCTCTGACAGAACATATTTCTTACTATAGCTAATGGCAAGACTCTCAGGACTTGAATACATATCCAGCAACTGCTCTATATATCTATACGTTGGCAAAACAATATGTTCCACAATGGTTTTTTCAGTTTCTATCTTAATTGATAATTCCGACATTTTATCCGAGATCAATTCAATAATTTCATCCACGTTCTCCTTTTCCTGTGTTATCTCTAAAAGATCTAAAAAACTAAATGCCGCTTCCTCCTGGCCTTTGGTCAACCATGTAATTCCTGGAGCCTCTATATCCGCATCTACAACAAGAAGCTTTTTGGGATTTTTCATATCCTTTAATGAGGACCATGCCTTAACAAACGCTAATAAGGACAATGTGCGTCCTACTCCTCCCTTATATGAATGGAATGCAATCACAGGTACTCCGGGAAGTTCTTTTTCGATCAGCGCATCATAGTATGCAGATTTTTGATATAAGACACTCTTAAAAAGCGGTACTACCACACTCTTTTTTTCTCCACTTTCTTCAATCTCAAAAGTAACATTTAAGTATTCATCTGATAAATCCAACAAAATTCTATGTTTTTAATTTTCATATTTTTTATCAAAAATCTCATCAAATAAAGTGTCAGCATCTTTTTTCCGTGCCCTCTTCATTTAGGTGAACAATCACCTCATCGGTATATGTTTCTATATCAACAATTACAGTTCCCCATTTATCCTTGTTTAAAAATAGTTTTCTTTCTACATCTTTCCATGTATATAACAACATTGAAATCACATCCCTTTCTCGATCCAACACGCAACATTATTTAAGGTTTCTTCCATTTTTTCCTCTTTATCCTGCTGTTTTTCCTGTGTCCTGATACAATATCGGTAAAGCTGATGATAAGTTTCTGCAACGACCACATTCTTATGTACAGTGGCTAATTGCGGAAACCTGAAATTCCCCTGTTGTCCTAACTCTTTCAATATTTTCTCCAGATTATGTGATGTCAAAATATCCTTTTTCCTGCTGTCATTACTATCTAAAATATTCTTTGAATTTTCTTCGTTCCATTTATCTAATAACATGTATTTCAATCCGCACTCTACACTATATATCAACAGCAGTCTTCTACTATTTACGTTGGAATTCCCTTCTCTCAATCTTTTATATAATTGATAGTGTTTTTATACCCTCTTCTGTAATCCTTTTTATCTGCAACAAGCATACTTTAGTCCTTTCCCATTTTACTCCCTATTTTTAATTAATTATAGCTTTTTAAAGAAAAGCCGTCAATAAAGAGATTGAACTAAGAAAATGTACATCTACTATTTGCGTTCTTAGTATGTATCACTTTTGATACTTATTTTATAATCCCTTCACATATCTAAAGGCAACGTGCATTTACATTCTCGATTCCTTACCCATAACTTTACAGTAAATCACCGCCACCACCGTACTAAAAAATGTCGCCACGATCGCAGGCGCGATCACCGCTGCCGGATTGGCACTCCCATACTGGCTGCGGTAAGCAATAATATTCACTGGAATCAACTGCAACGACGAGATATTCATCACAAGAAACGTACACATCTCATTACTGGCCGTCCTTGCCCTAAAATTTTGCACATCACCTAGAGAGCCCATTGTTTCCACAAATTCACTGTTCACGCGTGCTCTTTCTAGCTCCTCCAAATCGCTCATTGCCCGCAGCCCAGCCGGTGTTGCAGCCCAGCCAAGTCCCAATATATTTGCTACAAAATTTGCAGATAAAGAATCCCATGCCCTGTGCCCTTTTGGTATTTTTGGAAATAGGAAACGCATCAATGGTGAGATTAATTTCGTAAGTCCTGCAATAACGCCTGATTCCTCGGCTACTTCCATCAGTCCTGTCCAAAATGCAACAATCCCAAGCATAGAAATGCCAAGTGTAATAGCTTCCTTGGAGGATTGCAGCACAGCATCTGTCACTGCTTGCATATTTCCTGTCGCCACACCAAAAATAATCCCTATGATTAACATACCACCCCAGATATAATTCATCATAGTTTATTTCACCAACTTATCTAATATTGTTTTATTTTATGTATTTGCTAAAAAAGATATGCAATATGGTATTTGTAAGTTTCATTTTGACTTGTTGTACAATAGTTTAGAGAATTTATTGAACTGTTATGTATTCAGCTATTAGAAAATACTTCACAATAAGCTAAATATCTACAATTATCAATTTCCATATGGTTCGTGTGAAATTAAAATTTTACACATCCTGATTCGTACGCCTGCCAAAGCAGGCAGAAGGGAGTTCGCGTGAAATCTTTGATTTGTCTGCCTGCAAAAGTGGGTAGATGAGGGTATTTTGAAATAAGGTTGTGGAAACGAGTTAAACAATGAAAACTAAATAACAAAAACTTTCCCTTGTAATTTACTCATAAGGGCAAAAATAAGGGAAAAAGATATATTTTGAAGTTAGAATATCACAAAGCTTTGAAAATCAAGGAAAGTTAAGAGAATTTTAGACAAAAAATAGAATTGGAATATGTTAATTACAATTTTTCAACAAAATGATTGTTATACCTATTCCAATATTTTTTATATACAAAATTATTATTATCGTCAAAGTTGAGTTGATACATTCTAAATATGACAGAAAAATTCTTCGGCTGCCATTGTTCTTCATAGGAATAACAATATGTCATACCTACCTTTTGCATAACATTGCCACTTCTTGGATTGTTTCTATCATGGGTCGCTGTAATATAAGGCAACCTATCTTTTTTAACTTGTGCTACGACTGCTTTACCTGCTTCTGTAACAATTCCCTTGTGCCAAAATTCCTTACGAAGTCCATAACCAAAATCATGACTTTCTTCCATGCTAACATTGATATAACCAATTGGGAAATTATTTTCTTTCAAACAGATAGCATATGCATAGCCTTGTGGGCAGTCATATTTTGAAACATATCTTTCTTCATAAAATTTTATTGTTTCTTCAAGGCTTTTCAAGGGATACCAAGGCAAAAACTTATTGGTTTCCTCATCTTTCAAAATTAAGAAAAGAGCTTCCATATCTCTTTTTGTAAATCTTCTTAAAATCAGGCGTTCTGTTTCTAATGTAGGGGTATTCATGTTAGTCTCTTATGCCTCCTTTGGCGGCTCAAATCAAGCGTGAAACTTAGTACTTCTGTGCAAAACAGCCTTTGTTGTGAGTGGAAACTGCCATAGGCAGTTAGAAGTACTTTTCACACGAACTTCCATTTGCCCGCTTTTGCAAACATACAAATCAGGAGGTGTGAAATCTTTGATTTCACACTATCTTACTTTCATTAATTTTGTATTATTAACAGGATAGCACAACCACATTTATATTTCTATTATATTTCTTTTTAATTGTTACAATTCACACCCACGCCAGTTTTTATCATGTTATAAGTTATTGAGGTGTGAATTATAACAGATTTTGCACACAAAATGCTAAAAGGCAAGCATTTTGGCGCATGATTCCCACTACTTTGGCGCGGGTGTGAAAAGTAACTTTTAATTTAAATTTTTCTTATTACTATAAACCAGTAATTGACTTATTGGGAAAATATAGATATAATAAGCCATAAGTAGAATAAGTGAAGGATTACGTTTGGTATCTGAGCAGACGTAGAGAGTAAATGTAGTATCAAAAATGATTTTATGGGGGAAAGTGTATGTTTAAAAAATCTAATAATGAAAAGAGCAGCAGTCTCAGCCAAAAAATTATTTCAAAAATGGCAGTCATTATAGCTGTTATTTTTTTGCTTACAATTCTAATGTCAGCCTTGCTATCTGCTAAGTCGCTGATACGAGTGAATCGAGAGAAGTTATCTGCAGTTGCTCATGAAAATGCTTTTTTGCTAGTAAATGATATTGAGGAGGCGTATGGAAAAGTAATAGGTTTTTCAGGCGCGCTTAGAAACATTTCCACGCTCGACCCAAAGGAGCAAAGAGGGGCAATCGACATAGCCTTAGTGGGACTTTTGGAGGGTGGTGATGGCTTTCCAACAGCGTTTGCTTATTTTGAGCAAAATGCCATTGCGGATGAAAATGGTGTGCCATACAGTGTCCATAAAAAGGACATGGCGTTTGAATCTGTTGTTTACCCTAATGAGGAGAAGACAGGATATGTCTTTGAGAAACATGAAGATGCTTTCGACAATTATGATAAAGACTATTGGAAGCAGATTAAACAAAGTGGAGAGCCATATATTATGGACCCATATGTGTATGAGCTGATGGGAAAAAACATTATGATGATTAGTATCATCGCGCCACTCTGGGATGATCAAGGAGCATTTCTTGGCGTATCTGGTGTGGATGTAGCACTTGATAATATGCAAGAACAACTGCTGGTTAGTACAGATTATAAGTCAGCTCATTTGGTGGCACTTGCAGCAGATGGGACTATTTTGGTAGATTCGGCTGATGACACAACAGTAGGAAAGACTGCCTCTGAAGTGGGATACAATACCATGGAGAAAGATGCGCAGAAGCTTTATGAAATGCCAGAAGGAGAGTTGAGAAGCAACCGTACTCTGATCAAAGGGAGAACAAATTTTGGCACAGGAAAAGGCGGAGTGTGTGTGACAGTACCATTAACGATAAATAATAAGACACAGTGGACATTACATATGACAGTTAACAGTATGGAGTTTTATGGACCGATTATTGAGGGTGCTGGAAAATTGACTTTCCTGGTAGTGTTATTTGGAATTATATTGATAAAATCAATGAATCGCATTATTAAGCGCTCACTTGATCCAATACAGTTGATTACAGAGGGTGCAGCCAAGTTGGAAGCAGGCGATTTAAACATTCATATTGATATTCAGTCTGAGGATGAACTGGGACGATTGTCGCAGGCATTTAATCATATTAGTACAATTATTAGTAATTATGTGAAAGATATTTCGGAACAGCTTTCACAGATGGCAGACAATAATATGGATATTAATATAACACAGGATTACATAGGTGATTTTATTCCCATACAAATATCAATTGAGAAAATATCACAATCTTTAAATGAAACATTGCATGAAATTGTTCTCTCAGCAGATGAAGTCTCTGCAAGCTCAGAAAATGTATCTTCTGGTGCACAGACCTTATCAGATGGTGCTACGGAGCAGGCATCAGCGATTAATCAACTGGCAGCGTCTATTGAAGATTTGTCACAGGATGTCTCTGAAAATGCTAAGGATGCGCAGACAGCAAATAATTTTGTGTTCGAGGTAAATCGGCATATTGGTGAGAGCAACAAAGAGATGGAACATTTAATTCATGCAATGACAGAGATTAGTCATTCCTCAAGTGAGATTGAGAAGATTGTCAAGACAATTGAGGATATTGCAGCCCAGACAAATCTGCTCTCTCTAAATGCATCTATCGAGGCATCAAGAGCAGGAATGGCAGGAAAGGGATTTGCTGTAGTTGCGAATGAAATTCGTGAATTGGCGGCCAAGAGTGCACAGGCAGTTAATCAGACTGCAAATTTGATTGCAAGTTCTCAAAGAGCAGTTGAGAATGGTATGGGAATTGCGGACAACACTGCAAAGTCTCTTATGACAGTGGTAAAAGGTTCTGAGGAAATCTTAAGCTCAATGGAGAAAATCAGCAATGCTTCTCAGAATCAAAAGGGTGTGTTAGAACAGATCACAACCAATGTGGATTTGATTAGCAGTGTAGTTCAGTCAAATTCTTGTTTTGCACAAAATAGTGCTGAGACAAGTGCGGAGCTATCAGACCAGTCCAAACGTCTGCATGAACTGGTGAATCGCTTCCATTTAAAAAATATATAATTTATTTGTTTCGATTAAATTTTAACAATAGTCCTGCGGTGGCAAATATGACGGCAAGAATTAGTATAATCGTCAGTACAACCACCGCAGTATTTTGCTTTGGCACAATGCGTTTGGCAGTGGATGTGTTTTCTGATTCAATATCATTGTCTTTTTGCATTGTGTTTTTTTGTGGAGAGCCCGAAGGATAAAGTGTATTAAAATCATCTGTGGGCTGGTCAATACAAATCCAGACATCTCTAAATCCAAAATAATAATTGATATTTCCCCAACATCTGTTTTCCTCATCAAGATATACACTATTATAAGATGGCATAAAATCCTCCACCTTGATTATGTTAAATTCTTCCGATCCTGGATATTTCCATAGATAGATCTCTTTATTTTTATATTGATTTTTCAGTTCCCCACTTTGGCTAACAATTTTGTCAGCGTAATCCTCATGAAACGAAATACTATCATAAACCACTTCCATATAATCCATTGGTAGCCAACCTATTTTGTCAGAGTCTTCATAAATTCCCCAGAGAATACCATTTGCATCAGAATATGTATAGGAAATATAAATTTTAATACCATTGTCCAGTCGTGTTATAACTTGTGGTGATTCAGGGTTTTTGTAAACGATAACAACACCGTCAGGCCCATTAGTAGTGAACATACGATTGACATAAGTACAATCTAAGGCGTGCTGATTGTAAAAGTAATCATCAGGTTCCCAGATAACATCTGCATGTACAGGAAGAACAAACAACATACAGCAAAACAGTATACTAAGTACAGAAAAACATTTTTTCATTTTAATACCTCCAAATAGCAGTAAAAGACTTTTAAAATTATATTTGTTCCTCTAAGAAGTTGCAATAATATAATAAATTATAAGCAAATATTCTGTTATACTGCAACTGCATAGATAGAAATAATAAATGCTCTAAAGAATAAACAAACCAACAATCCATGAACTTATATTTGTAATGATAGATAGTTGTGTTGGGTGTGTGAGTTTCCAATCTTTTTTCTTAGAGAAAGTATAATAAATCAGGGCTTCTGTAGTGATCACAATAAACTCTATCCCCAGTTGAAACCAAAAATCCGCTATGCTTGGTAAATAAAGGCGACCTAGCCAGTGCAGTAACACAGCAGGTGGATTTGTAAGAATATTGACCAACAATATCAATACTAGAACTTTGCGGGAACGGATTCCAAGGAAAAGTGCCGTTGCCAATTCTATAATAAGTGTGAGTATTAGAGCAATACTAAACATTTTAAAAAGCCAAAGTGTCAATAGATACCCCCAAATTAAAGTGCAAGGTCAGCGATCCATTCCGCCTCCTTTACATCTATTTTCCATCCTAGGATAACTTTCATATAATAAACATTTACTACCATAGCATTTAGCCAAAAGATTCAAGGAAGTTGTACAGGGGATTTCAATCACAACCTTTGCCATTAGATACAGTATAGATAACAGCAAGAACAAAATCAATACCTGACTGTTCCCATAGTTTTATTTATGATGGTGTTAAGATGTAAGCGTAAGGGTTTCGTTACAATTGATGCTGGCGCTACACCATACAGCAAGTACATAGTAAAAAGTAACCAAAATTACAAAAATACTGATATACACGTATACAAGTTATTGACAGATGCAGAAGACTTGTTATATAGTAGGAAAGGAACTGTTGAGAAACAGTTAAAGAACGTGACCGCAATCCCAGAGTTTTGAAATGGATTAAGGTGCACAAAGACAAGAAATACAAGAGAGTACGAATTTGATATGCGTGATTGCGTATGGATGATGGAGGGTATGAAAAATGAAAGCATACAAGGATTTGAGCAAGGAAGAATTACGTGCACTTCAGACGGAGCTTCAGGCACAGTATGAAAAGCTAAAAGAGTCAAATATCAAGCTTGATATGTCACGTGGTAAGCCCGCAGCAGATCAATTAGATTTGTCTGTTGAGATGCTTGATGTGCTGAACAGCAAGTCCGTGTTTAAGGGTGAGGACAAAGTAGATCTTAGAAATTATGGAGCATTTGATGGTATTAAAGAGGCAAAAGAGCTTTTTGCAGAGTTAATGGAGTGTCCTGTAGACCATGTGATGGTGTTTGGAAATTCTAGCTTAAACATTATGTATGATTTGGTTTCAAGGGCAATGGTACATGGCATCGGTGGCAATACACCGTGGTGCAAGCAAGAGAACGTAAAATTTTTGTGTCCAGTACCTGGATATGACAGACACTTTGCCATTACAGAAAGCTTTGGCATTGAGATGATTAACATTCCAATGGATGAGAATGGACCAGATATGGATCTTGTTGAAAAGTATGTCAATAATGACCCTGCTGTCAAGGGAATCTGGAATGTTCCCAAATATACAAATCCTGCAGGTGTTGTGTACTCCGACGAGGTGGTTAGAAGATTTGCAAATTTAAACCCTGCAGCACCTGATTTTAGAATCTATTGGGATAATGCATATGCGTTTCATCATATTTATGTGGATAATAAAATAGAAATGCTTAATATTGTGACAGAATGTGAGAAGGCAGGGAATCCAGATTTATATTATGAGGTATGTTCGACTTCTAAGGTTACATTTCCAGGAGCAGGTGTAGCAGCGCTAATCACATCTCCTGCTAATCTTGCGGAGGTAAAAAAGACAGTGACATTACAGACAATCGGTTTTGATAAGATAAATCAGATGCGCCATGTAATGTATTTTAAAAATGCAGCGGGGATACATGCGCATATGGAAAAACATGCAGCGCTATTAAAACCTAAGTTTGAGGCTGTTTTGGATTGTCTTGAGAAAGAGCTTGGCGGACTTGAGATTGCAAGTTGGATTAAGCCACTTGGCGGATATTTTATTGCGTTTGATACGCTGGAAGGTTGTGCAAAGCGCGTAGTTGCTCTGTGCAAAGAAGCGGGTGTGGTTATGACACCGGCCGGTTCAACTTTCCCCTATATGAACGATCCTGCTGATACAAGTATCCGCATTGCGCCGACACTTCCAACACCAGAAGAACTCAAACAAGCATGTGCTGTGTTTGTGCTCTGTGTAAAGATGGCTTCTGTTGAGAAATATTTAGCTGCATAAGATATTAATTGTTTGGGTATGTGAAAATAATTATATGCATAATAACAAAAAATAACGATTTCCTTACAAATGAGGAGATCGTTATTTTTATGTACAGAAATATATTTTTAATAGAATTAATTAAGTCTTCTTTTTAGCAGATATTTTTCTGCAAAATCTTTTCTTATCGCATGTTTCATAAGCAAATGGTTAATTTTATCTTGAATTTGGTGTTCTGGTTCAAATTTACTGTTAACAAATTCTTTATTAATAATTGCTGTTGATATTTTTTGTATTTGTCCAGCCTGTTTCATATCAAACACATTGGAAAAACCAAGTGTATAACAAAAAGATAGAATTGTAACTAGTGTGGTTGTGAGTGTGCGCCCAACCAAATCATCTTTGTGGGGAGATGTATTTAAGCGTGCAGTAGGTAAAAATTCTACGCTGATAATCTTCCAATCTGTTTCTGTTCGCAGACAGTAAGCAATTCGACATGTGTCATAAATCAAATAAATAGTCACCTCATTATTGTTGATATAAATATAGTAGTTATTGGCATTGTATAAGATTGTGTTAACAGCACCATCTAGGAGATATATTTTCTTAAAATTAGCGACTTGTGGATTTGTGGCTTCATCACATTTAATAACCAATTTGTCATGGCGTTTTTTCTTGCGCAGTTTCTCTAATTCCGAAATCAGATAAAATCCTTCTTTTCGTTCATACTCGTAAATCATGAAACAGACCCTGCCTTCCTTTGGTGTGGGAGTGTATTTCTTACCAGAACAATTATATTATTATAAAGTATTGTCTTGTGTTTTGCAACAAGTACATAATTGTAATACTATGAAAAAATAGATGATTTATAATATACTTTCAGTATGAGGACTTTTGCATAACAAAACTTTGCATATCGTCTTAAACCTTACTATGAGTGATTTCTATGTTGTGAATTGTAACAGTAATTTCCTGCCAGTTTATTTTTATGTATAGTTTGTACATAATAAACAGTATAAAACAGTTGACAACAGTTTAAGACTGTTATATACTGTTTATATCAAGAACAGATTTGTTGTTTCTTGATACGTGTTCATGAACCAATAATAATAGAAGTTTCTCTATTAAAAATAAAAGGATGTTGATAATAATATGAATTTAATAATTAATCATACTTCAATGCAGCCTGTCTATGAACAGATTGTATGTCAGATTAAGGACCGGATTATGCATGGAGAATTGATTGAGGAAACCATGCTTCCATCTGTTAGGACTTTGGCAAAGGAAATCAAAGTGAGTGCATTGACAGTCAAAAAGGCATATGACCAGTTAGAAACGGAAGGATTTGTTATCACTGTACATGGTAAGGGAAGCTTCGTGGCAAGTATCAATCAGGCGCAGATGCTTGAAGAAAAGAAAAAAGAAGTTGAGTCTGAATTTGAGCACACAATTCGGAAAGCGCGGAGCTGTGGTATGGAGAATTATGAAATTCAAGAACTGTTTGAAATTGTACTTGAGGATACATGATATTTGGAGCATATTTTAGAAGGGAAGTGTTTTGAATGATTCGATTAGATAATGTGATGAAAGAATATGATAATTTTCGCTTGGAATGTTCTATGGAAGTGCTTTCGGGACAGGTCACAGGATTAATTGGCAGAAATGGTGCTGGAAAAAGTACCGCATTTAAAACGATGTTGGGATTGATTACAATAGATGGCGGAACAGTGACGATATTTGGGAAAGCAGTCAAGGACCTTACTGCACAAGATAGAGAAAAGATAGGTGTAGTGCTTGCGGATTCTGGTTTCAGTGGATACCTTAGTATCAATGATTTGATTCCTGTAATGGATACTTTGTATACGGATTTTTCGCGCAAAAAGTTTTTGGCCGACTGTGAACGTTTGCAGCTTCCATTAAAAAAGAAAATTAAAGATTTTTCTACTGGAATGAAGCGAAAGTTACAGATTCTTGCGGCAGTTTCGCACAATGCCAAACTTTTGGTATTAGATGAGCCAACAGCAGGGCTTGATGTGGTGGCGCGGGATGAACTGTTAAATTTATTGCGGGAGTATATGGAAACAGGAGAGCGTAGTATTGTTATTAGCTCTCATATTTCTAGTGATTTAGAAGGTATTTGTGATGATGTATATATGATTGAAAATGGAAAAATTATACTTCATGAAGATACAGATGTGTTGTTAAATGAGTATGGATTACTAAAAGTCACAGTTGAGCAATATGATAAACTTGACCATAGATACTTTATCAAGACAAAAAAGGAACATTTTGGATATAGTTGTCTGACAAATCAAAGACAATTTTATCAGGAAAATTATCCATCTGTCATAATGGAAAGAGGTAGTATTGATGAGGTAATTACAATGTTAACCACGTAAAAGAATAGACAATATAATGTCGATAGACATTATATTCGCCCAAATGGGCATAAATTTACCATAATTGCATTCGCAATTATGGTTCAATAAAAATGGAGGATAAAGAGATGAGCAGACCAATAAAAGGTTTAATAATAAAGGATTTAAGATTGATTTTGTCACAGATGAAACTTTTTATGATCGTTATTATTGTGTGGGCACTTTTTATGACAGTTAATTTAAAAGGAACGTTTTTAATAGGGTATATTGCAATAATGTTTTCTTTTATAACCTTGGGTACCTTCAATTATGATGAAATTGAGAAGGGAATGTCCTATCTTTTGACGCTGCCTGTACAAAGGAAAGATTATATCAAGGAGAAATATTTATTAGGAATGATGATAACCATAATTCCGACATTGATTGTAATAGTGTTTACTTGCGTTTTTTATATTGTGAAAAATGCGGAGAAGGGGCTTCTGACTTATTTATTTTCTTCTATTATAGCAATACTGTCAGCGATTGTTCTAATGGTATTGGAGATTCCATTATATATTAAGTTTGGGCAGGAGAAGCGCAGGCTTGTTACAATACTGTCAATTGCTATTATGGGTGCCTGTATTGGAATGCTTGCTTCTCTTTACGAAACTGCAGGAGGAAATAATGCGGAACTTATACACAATATTCTTGATATGAATATAGGACTGTTATTATTGCTAATAATATTGGCAGTTATTGTACTTACAATAATCTCCTATAAAATTTCCTGTCTCTTTTTAGAGAAAAAGCAATTTTAATAGAAAGAATTTCATAGGACACACTCTAATTGACGGTCATAGGGTTCTTGCGCAACATGATATTGATTATATTCTAGCGCGTCGACACAGCCCATCGACTGATAAAAAGCTTGTGTTTCAACAGCAGAGTGCGCTGAGATATAGAGTTTCTTGGCGCCCTTTCTCTTTGCCCAGTCTTTTGCAGCACAAAATAGGATTTCTCCGATTCCTTTTCCGCGCATATCCTCGGACACGTGAATACAGGAAAGATCAAGGTATTCTTTTGCGCTGCCAAAGAAATTTGATTCAACAGAGATAAAACCTTTAAGCGCATTCTTTTGTGCTTTGTTGCAAAAAGCCGCATAGACAAAGCCACCAGTTTGAATGGTATTTTTTAAGCAATCAACTAAAAAAAGATAATCCGTTTCCGACCAATCATCAATAAAGGGATCCTCTTTGATAATCCACTTTTCATTGTCTCTGCGCCAGCACTTTCCAACTTTTTGATGTCGGATAAAATCGTGAAACAGTGCGTGACAAATCTCGTCAACACAAAGAACACGATAATAAATGTTATGTGCAATGTAGGCTTCAGACAATGCCATTACATGCTCAAGGATTTGGACATTTGAGCGGATAGGATGGTGTCTTTCTGATGAAGGCAAGTCCAGTTCCAGAGAATGGTTGACATCTTCAATAATATGGAGTGGTAGATGATGTGTAAGGCAGTTGTCTTTCATGATTGTAGTTTGTACCCAAGAATCCTTTGTGCCATGAAAAACAATGCCAGACTGCGGCGCAAAATCAAAGGTCTGTGCGAGCGGTGTATAATAGATATTTCGGCATATAATATTATGATTTTGGGCATAAGCTGTCGCGACAGCCGTTCCAATACTTTTGGAGAGAAAAAGAATTTCTTCGTATTCGCTCCAATTGATTTTTGCTAAAGAGGATTCTGTCTGCGCATAGGCTTGTTCAAAAGCCTCTGGAATGGAACGACTTAGATTGGTGTAGGTTAACTTGACTGTTTCATATTGATATTGCGTACAAAGTTTTCCGCTGTAATAAAGCAAAGGTTTGTCACAATGATATCCGATTCCGGGAAATAAGATAGCAATTTTCATAAAGTTCTCCTTTTATTCTTATAATGTTGTAAAAATATAAGCTCTTTAGAAATTGTAGAGAAATAACAAATACAAAATGCATAGTGTATCGTGTTCGTTATTTTCCTACAGATCTTTATCATAGATTATAGTAATTTATAATTGATATGTCAAAGGCTTTAATGTATACTTTTTGTATTGGCGTGTGCATAAAAACAACGTTTCTATTTTTCCAGAATCGGAATACAGAAACGTTGTAATTGATGAAACAAATTATAGTAATAATTCTACATTATATTTTTTTAGCCAGTAGTTGACCTGCAACAGATAAGCAAGAAGCTGTGGACCAGCCATCAGTTGACCATAGAAAGGCCGGCCATAGTCAGAGGGCTGGCTAATGTATTCGAGCACTTTATTGAGATCAATTAATTCTCGCAGCGGTGCACGTGTGTCGGATAGCACTTCTACAATTGCAGTGCGCAATAAGTTTTCGTAGGCTGGGTCATAGGTTTTTGGATAGGGACTTTTTCTTCGATAGAGGATTTCTCCGGGAAGCAATCCCTCTGCGGACGCGCGCAACAATCCTTTGACTACGCCATCTTTGCACTTCATGGACCAAGGCACATTCCAGAGATATTCTACAATGCGATGGTCTGCAAATGGGACGCGCGCCTCAAGTCCAACATGCATACTTGTGCGGTCCATGCGGTCAAGTAGTGTCTGCATAAACCATTTGAGATTTAGATAAGAAATTTGTCTTCTGCGCGTTTCTTCTTTGTTTTCTCTTTCTAACACAGGAACTTCAGATATTGTTTTTGCGTAGGCCGCATGTGCGTATTCTTTTAATGGAAGAACAGACAATACATTGTCTTTTAAGAGCATTGTGCGCGGTGAAAAGTCCATAGACCAAGGAAAGCAGTCTGCGTCAAAGCATTCTTTTTTGTGAAACCATGGATAACCGCCAAAAATTTCGTCCGCACATTCTCCAGTAAGTGTTACTTTGTGGTTTGCGGCAACTCTCTTGCAGAAATAGAGCATGGATGCCTCGACGTCCGCCATACAAGGCAAATCTCTGGCGTCCACAGCCTCAAACAGATACTGATACAAATCTGCGTTGGCACATTCTAGGTACTGATGGTTTGTTTGACAGTGAGCAATCATCATATCTACCCAAGGTCTGTCCTGTGATGGCTGAAATGCGTTTGCTCGAAAATTTTTATCATTGTCTTTGAAATCAAAGGAGTATGTATCGAGCCTCTTACCCTGCTTATGAAGCTCGTTGCTGCATACCGCTGTGACAAGACTACTGTCCACACCGCCCGACAAAAAGGTACAGACAGGCACATCAGAAAGCATTTGCATTTTGATGGCGTCTGTGACCAAATAGCGGGTTTTCTCAACTGTATGTTGCCAGTCATCTTCGTGTGGATAGCTCTCTAGTTTCCAGTAGCACTTTGTAGAAAGGTGTTGAGAAAAGTCGGAGCCGTAATATTCAAGATAATGTCCCGGCAGCAGCTCATCTATGTTCTTAAAAACACCCTTTCCATAGGTCTTTGCAGGGCCAAGACCGAAAATCTCACAGAGTCCGTCGCGGTCTACCTGTGCCTTAAAGTCAGGATAGCAAAGGATTCCTTTTAGCTCTGAGGAAAAGATGAGGGTGTTGCGAAAAAGGGTATAGAACAAAGGCTTTACCCCGAGTCTATCGCGAAAAAGATACAATCTTTGGAAGGTTTCATCATAGATTGCAAAGGAAAAAATACCGTTTAACTGTGTTATATAGGAAGTGCCATAGAGGAGATACCCCATTAAAATTACTTCCGTATCGCAAGTTGTTTGGAATACAATGCCCTCGCTCTCCAACGCGCGTCGAAGGATGGGCATATTGTAGATTTCACCGTTATAGACAATGACAGCGCGATGATTGTCGAGCTGCCTTGTCATGGGTTGCTGTCCACATGCGAGATCCAGAATAGACAGTCGTGTGTGGGAAAGTCCACAGTTTCTTGATAAATACACGCCGTTTTCATCTGGACCGCGGTGATTTTGGCAGGTATTCATTTTCTGCAAGATGGAAAACCATCTTGCGGATTCCTCTTTATAGTTTACATGAAAGCTGCTAAAGCCTGCGATTCCACACATTTTATGATAATCCTTTCCAATTTATTATGAATCAGTATAGAAATAATTAGAGATAATCTTTAAGGATAGGTTGATACTGTTTGTGCTCCAACGCCATTTCTAAAGTCGGTATCAGTAGGTCGATATGTGCTACTAGGGAATTTGGCTTTGCCTGATAATTGTCCTGTCCAAACGGCACAAAATAGATGTTTTTGCTATTGCATAACAGTCCAATATTTTTTAGGTTCATACCAAGTCCATCATTGGTTGAAATAGAAATGACAAGAGGCTTGTTGTTGCGCATGTGTGCCTTTGCTGCCATCAATACTGGTGTATCTGTAATACCATTTGCGAGTTTTGCGGCAGTGTTTCCTGTGCAAGGTAGGATTGCCAGCGCGTCGAGATAGGCTTTTGGGCCAATTGGTTCTGCGCCAGAAATAGATAAAATAGGTTCTTTTTCTGTAATTTCTTTTATTTTAGCGATATACATATCGGGATTTCCAAAACGGCTCTCAATGGTCTGTGAGGCATCGGACATAATTGGATAAATATCGGCGCCGGCATCTTTAAGTTTTTGTAATTCCTGAAACATTTTCTCGAAAGTGCAAAAAGAGCCCGTCAAAGCAATTCCTATTTTTTTTCCTTTGATATCCATATCGAGCCTCCTAAATTCTGTTAATTACATAGTCTGTCAAATATTTTGCGCAGCTTTTTCCGGCGTATTTTCCAGGGAGCCCTGGACAGAAGTGAATGTTGACGTTTAATTTTTCCGCTGCTTCATAATCGGCTCCAGTTCGGTTGGAGGCAATGTCTAGGATAAGGGTGTTTGGTGATACTTTTTCCAGACATTTGCGATTTAAAATGCGCGCTGGAATTGTATTAAAAATATACTCGTAACAACAAATATTTTTCCAGAGGTTGGGCAGATGCATGGTTTCAAAACCAAGTGCACATGCAAGGGCAAGTTCATTGGTGTCATTGGAGCAGACAGTAACACAAGCGTGGAGTCCATTTAAGCGGTCCGCAATAATTTTGCCACATCTGCCGTAACCAAGCACTAGCGCATTGCACATATGGAGATTTGTGTCTTTGTGCAACAACGCTTCCAAAATTGCGCCCTCCGCGGTGGAGATGGCATTGTAGAGTGTCATGGGTTCGTCGAGCATAAAGTCATAGCAAGTAATTTCCCGTTCTTCGCAGGTGCGGCGAAAGCTCTCTGGTATAACGCCTGCAAAAATTTTCTGGTGTTTGTGAATACTGCGCTGAATTTCTGCAAGACTGACGGTCGCGTTAGAAACGTTTGACTCACAGTAGAGGGTGTCCGACTTGGTGAAAGGAATGCCACCGATAATGACAGGTGCAGAATCGAGGGCTTCACGCAGGGAGTCTGTGTAATAAATTTTGGATTTTATGGATTGGCTACAGACGGTCTCAACGGTACGAAAACACAGCACACGATAACCTTTTTCAACCAAAATGGGTGCCATGCACGCAGTCCGTCTGTCGCCGCCTATAATTGCAATGTCATATTTTGCCATTGTTCTTGGAGGCATATCGCACCTCCTTATTTTTTATCGACTTATGATTAAAATATGACAAAAAATAAAAAGGGTTCATCATGATTTAGGATATTAGCATCGAAATAAAGAATAATATTGCCAGCAAGACGATATTTGACAATGTAAAATATAAGAAATATTGTCCTTTGCGGTCTGGATACGCTCTTACAATTTGTTTGTAGGAAATAAGACTTGCCATCGATGCAATCAGTGTGCCAAGTCCACCGAGATTTGTGCCTACAATCAATGCTTCAAATCTATCTGTAAATCCAGAAAGAAGTAGCGCTGCGGGGACATTGCTAATAATCTGGCTTGAAAGAATAGCTACTATGTGTTCCTGCCCTATAAGGAGCTGCTTGAGCAATGTACAAAACTGCTCAATACGTCCCATATTTCCAATAAAGATAAAAAAGCACAGAAAGGTGCCAAGCAGAGAATAATCAATCTTTTTTAGCAGCGCTCGGTCGGTAAACACCAGATAAAAGAGAATAATTGTGGCTGCAACAATAGGAACAAGTATTTTTGCAACACAAAGTAAACAGAGGACAAAACCAATGCTAAAACACAAAAGTTTTAAAGTGTTTGCATGAAAACAGGTATCTAAGGTCAAGTTTGTTATGTCTAGGGAATTTTTTTTCATAATAAAAATGACTGCTAGCAAACATAGTCCTGAGGCTATCGTGTAGGGGAACATTAACTGTAAAAATGTAAATAGGCTAATGCCTGATTTCGCATAGAGATATAAATTTTGCGGATTGCCCATTGGAGTGAACATACTGCCTAGATTTGCGGCGAGTGTCTGCAGAACCACCAAAGGAACAAGTAAGTGTTCCTGACAAGAGAGACGCAATACAATAATGGCAAATGGAACAAATGTAATTAGCGCTACATCATTTGTAATAATCATACTGAAGAAAAATGGCAGAAATGTCAACACCAACAAAAGTTGCCTTGTGTTTTTGGTTTTGGACAATAATTTACTGCCGATTGTCTTAAAAATGCCAAGTTTTTGAAAGCCAGCCATGACTGCCATAAGACTAAAAAGTAACAGTAATGTGTTCCAGTCGATATAAGACAGATAGGTTGCGTCTGGTGTGACAATCAGTGAGGAAAGTACAGCGAGCACAAAGGCGGCGCAGAGTACAGTTTCCTTTTGGATAAAGTGTTTTAGTTTGACGAAAAGTGTGTTCATTGTAGAGCGTGTCCTTTCTTTTGCAATCGTTTCTTTTCCCAAGCAATAAGCCAAGTGACTCCAAAACAGATATTTGGCGAATGTCGCAAGGGTCTAATATCTTGTAATTTACTGTGGGATTGTTGATTATAGGCGTACAAATTAGCAATCTTTTGTATTATATTGGAGTTTATTTTATTTCGCAACTCTTTTTCAAAAAATATTACTTATTTGGTAACAGTTCAGCCATGCAAAATTGAATGTACAAAATGCTGTTGGGAGCTTGCTCACATAAGGCAATTTGTATATTCATTTTTATAGGGCGGACGCCCAACATGAAATAAGTTGTCGGAAGTTGCCTAAATAAATTGTCAGATTGTACAAACCGACAACTTATGAATGGGCATGGCTGAACTGTTACCTTATTTGGCCATATAAAGTTACTTTTTATATCATGTCTACTTTGTGATTTTTACTATTTTGATATACCTTAACCATAACATTTTTGATTTGATGTACTAAAATTATACCATGAGATTAGTTTACAAGTTTATTCTGATGGGGTACAATAAATTAAAAAATAAAAAGAGTGAGAAAGAGGGAATTTATGGGAAATTTATGGGAAATTTTATTAAAAAATAAAAAGAATGAGAAAGGAGAAATTTATGGAACATTCTATTTTTGAACAGATTCAAAATGCAGTCACAGCAGAAGGGAAACTCCCTGAAGATCTTCGGTTACCGGACGAATTGCCAGAGAACGAGATTAAGTTTGCACCTGGCGCAATGGATGGAATTATCTTTTATCATGCGCCAGTGCAGTCGGAAAAATCAGAGGAATATCAATTATTAGTAAATGCGATTGACGTGGCAGCAGAGGGCAGCATCGACGAGGCCATTCGTTTGGTCTATGAGTTTGCGTCAAAGTACCATGTTTTGGGATTGATTGATTTGTTTCAGGAGTATATGCAAGAAAATCAAGAGCGGCTTTTCGTTAAAAATATGATTAATTTTGCAATTGACTTAATGATGGAAGGAACAAAAGTGGAAGCAGTAAAGTTTGGTATGTCACTGCTAGAACTTATCGACCTAGAAGGACAAGACCAGATAAAAGATGCGATTAGATTGCTGGCGCTTTCAGATGAGTTTACACTGTATGCAGCATTTTTGATGCGTCACTGGGAGAATCCTAACAAGGAATTATTTGAGATTTTGCAAAAGGTCGAGGGCTGGGGACGTGTTCATCTTGTGCGCATGATTGAGGCCGACTCTGAGGAGATTGAGGAATGGCTTGTGCGCAATGGGGTTCACAATGAAGTTGTGCCTGCGTATTCGGGGCTGGATTGTTTTAAAAAAGTGCATTATTTACAACGGATTCAAAACCCAGCTTTAGATTTGGAATCCTATCGCGGTCTTGCAGATATTCTGGATGCAATGTTAGATGAAGGACCAGTGGTAGGGATTTCTGCGTTTGAGGAGAATGCGATAGAGATAATACAAGCTTTTTTGGCAGCGACAAAAATGCGAACGGATTTGGAAGCATCTGATTATACTACGCTTTTGGACTTGAAAGACTATTTACAAAAAAATAAGGACAGCGAATCTTTTGTAACGCTGTGTGAAGAATTAACTTTATTTTTACAGTCCAATCAAGTAAAAGAGACGATACAGTGTGCTCTGAAAAAGGGAGAGGCATTTGAGATTGCTAGACGGCTTGGAATGGACTACCAGCAATATGCGTACTTGGCTGTTGCAGACAACTTTGTAAAAAATGCATGGATTGCATCTCTTTTGATGAAAGATGATTATAAAGTGCAAGAGATTATAAATTTGGCGCATGAAAAGCTGCATGTGGAGGAGATTGCAACTGGTGCAGCGGATGAGGCTGGATTTGGAGAAGGATTTGAAGCACATCAAGCATTGACCATGATTCTACAAGAGTTGCGCAACCGAATCCACATAGGAGAGAACTTGATTCAACCAGCATTAAAATCACCGGTTGTCAGCAATAGAAATGCCGCATTGTCTGTGCTGGAGGCGTGGATGAATACATCAGGGCAGGCAATACAGGAAATCTCTCCCCAATTGGCACAATATCTTGAAGTGCTTCAGCACGACGAAGTGCGAGAAGACATCCGAAAAAGAATCGAACAAATATTAAATAATTGTGTTGCGCAGACAGATAGCAATTGAGAAACAATTGTAAAAAACAGGACAAAAAATTTGAGAAAGATTTGGTTTAAAAAATAAGGAGATTAGACTTATTATGCGCGATGAAACACAAATGTATCAATTATTATTGCAGATTGCGGAACAAGACGATAGGATTCTGGCAGTCTATATGAATGGCTCAAGAACCAACAAAAATGCTCCAAAGGATATTTTCCAAGACTATGATATTGTGTATGTGGTGCTAGAGACAGATTCTTTTATAAAGGATAGTGAATGGCCAAACAAGTTTGGGACGATTCTTTATATGCAGTATCCAGATGAAAGTCCAGATTATCCAAATGACAAGGAAAATCATTATGGTTGGCTAATGCAGTTTGAGGACGGTGTTCGTATTGATCTTACAGTGCAGACACTCCAATATGCAAAAGAACATATCCATGATGATAAGTTATGTCGAATTTTACTTGATAAAGAAAAGATACTGCCAGCAATACCAGAGGCGACAGACACAGATTATTATATAAAAAAGCCTACAGAGGAACAGTTTCAAGCGTGTACCAATGAATTTTGGTGGTGCAGTAACAATTTAGCAAAAGGACTTTGGCGCAAGGAGATGCCCTATGTGCAGGATATGACCAATTTTGTTGTTCGTAAACAGCTAGAAAAGATGCTTTCATGGAAAGTTGGCATTCAGACGGATTTTCAGGTGAGCGTTGGAAAATCGGCAAAATACTTGTATCGATGGCTTGACGCAAGTGAGTATCAAGGTTATCTGGATACATATTTTGGTGGGAATATCAATGAAGCTTGGACAGCAGTCATGCAGATGTGTGATTTATTTGAGCATACTTCCAAGTACGTGGCAGAGAAACTAAGGTATTCATACAATGTCGCAGAGGGAAAAGCAGCGCGGGGATTTTTAGAACAGGTAAGACAGTTGTCGCCGAATGCAAACGATTTTACAATTGGCAAACAATAATTAAAAAAATAATAAAGTAAAAAAGTGTGCTATTGTTCCAAGCTAGAATGAAATAATCTCTTGAAACGATGGCACATTTTTATGTTGTAGAAAGTGATGATACTATAAAATTGTTTAACTGCGTTGGAGAAGACTTTCACTGCTATAAGTGGTGAGAAAATATAGTTTTGCCTTAATAAATGCAAAATCTCCGATGGAGATTTTGACAGGATTGCAAGTGTACAAATTAGTTTTTTTGTTTCTAATTCATTCCCACAATCTTATCCAGGAGCTTTGCGGAATCCCGCTTTGTTTCCCTTGTAGCGTGTGTAGACATTCGTAGTCGTGCTTACGTCAGAGTGTCCCAAAAGTTCCGGAGGAAACGGTCACCCTCAAGGAGTATAAGGCTCTCCAGAAAGAAATCCAGCGCCTTAAGATCGAGAATGAAATATTAAAAAAAGCGACCGCCATATTCGCAAAAGAACAATAGCCGAGATTGTTGCATTTATCCAGAATAACTTAACCTATTACTCTGTATCCCAGCTTTGCAGTGCCCTGAAATTCCCAAGGAGTACCTATTACA